>Ga0160443_100119_pt1 | contig 125007 bp, 96 predicted proteins | sample HID1972I_E1MG_FD_108244 | JGI IMG/M metagenome (GOLD analysis project Ga0160443, IMG submission 108244) | Enriched pill bug-associated microbial communities from UW Madison campus, WI, USA - HID1972I_E1 MG | ecosystem: Host-associated > Arthropoda: Insects > Digestive system > Unclassified ... | reverse complement strand
TGCACGGACCACGACGAGTCTGGCCTCCGATCGCTGGTACAGCATCACCTCCGTCATCGACGGCGAGGCCGGCGCGATCTCGTTCTATATCGACGGGCAGCGCGTCGGGCGGACTCCGACGACGCTGAAGCCGGCATCCGTGGCCGCCCAGACACTCAATGCGATCGGCCGCTCGCCGTATCCCGACCCGTTCTACAAGGGCGAAGTGTCGGCGTTCCGCGTCTACGACCGCGTATTGTCCGCATCCGAGGTCGCACAGGTCTCGGACGCGGATGCCGCAGCGCACGCCGCGACGTTCTCGTCCAGCGCGCAGGCCGCACTGGACGCGATCGGGACCATCGCGATCACCGACTCGGCGATCACCCTGCCGGTCTCCACCGCAGCATCCGTCACCTGGTCCGAGCCCTCCGCCGGCCTTGCTCTCGGCGCGAGCGGGACCACACTGCACGCGGTCCAGCCCGCACCGGGCGAGCCGGCACTGACCGGCTCGGTGACTGCGACGGCGACCGTGCGCGGCGTCAGCGTCTCGAAGGAGGTGCCGGTGACCGTGGCGCCCGCCGCCGCAGCATCCGACCCCTACGGATATCTGATGGTCCACTTCATCGAGGATTCCGCTGGATACGCCGAGAAGATCTACCTCGACATCTCCCGCGGCGACGACCCCGAGCAGTGGGACCCGCTCAACAGCGGACGACCGATCCTCGCCTCGCAGCTGGGCACCACCGGCATCCGCGATCCCTACCTCACGTACAACCCCGAGACGAAGACCTACTACATCATCGCAACCGACCTGCGCGTCTTCGGCGGCGACGGCGGGTCCGGCTCGTGCACCAGCTGGTGCCACTGGACCCACGACGGCAGCACGAAGCTGGTGGTCTGGGAATCCGAGGACCTGGTCGGCTGGGGCGAGCCGCGCAGCTTCGATGTCGCGCTCGACGCGCAGGGTCAGAAGGCGATCGAGCTCGGCATGGCCTGGGCGCCCGAGGCCACCTGGGTCGACGGCTACAACGCCGACGGCAGCGGGGCGTTCGTCCTGTACTGGTCATCGAACGTGTACCGCACGACCGACCACTCCGACGCCTCCTACAACCAGGTGCTCTGGGGTGCGACCACCGACTTCACGCAGAACACCTACGCCTACGGCGGATCCTTCGTCGACTCCGGCAGCAACTCCATCGACACCACGATGATCCAGAACGACGGCACCACCTATCGGATCACCAAGGACAACGGGCTCGGCAAGGGCATCTACATGGAGTCCACCACCGCCGAGCGCTGGTGGGAGCCGGGCACGAGCTGGACGACGCTGCAGACCAGGATCGGCGCATCGTGGGCCGGCGGCAACGCCGGCGGCGTGGAGGGTCCGGCGGTGTTCAAGAGCCACAGCGACGAGAAGTGGTACCTGTATGTCGACGTCATCCCCACCACGGGATACCGCCCGCTGGTGACCACCGACCTCGACGCCGGCTGGACCGTGTTGAACGACCCGTCGTTCCACATGGCGCCCAGCACCAAGCACGGCGGCGTGATCTCGCTCATCAAGGGTCAGTACGACACCATCCGGGCCTCCGATGCCGTGGCGGCGGTCTCCGCAGAGCTGGGAACCGTCGGGCTGCCTGTCGGCAGCAGCGCGGACGACCTCGCCGCCGCACTGCCAGCCACCGCTGCGGTGACGCTGGCGTACGGCCGTGGCACGGCCGAGCTCCCGGTGGCCTGGGACACCGCGTCCGTCGATCTCACCCAGCCGGGCAGTTACTCGGCGACCGGAACCGTGCACACCATCGGCGGCAACCTCAACACCTGGACCGGAGCGGGCGGATCCACGGCGTGGAACGCTCCGGACCGCACTCTCGCGCGCAGCACGGCGCTCACGGTCACCGCACAGGTCGTCGTCTCCGACGCCGCCCCGGTCCTGGAGGTCACCGCGGTGACCAGGTGCGTCGCCGGCAAGGCCGTGCTGGTCACGACGGTCTCGAACGCCTCGGATGAGAAGACGGGGGTCGCGATCGACACGGCGTACGGCACCAAGACCGTCGAACTCGCAGCGGGCAAGGGCCTCAGCCAGACGTTCAGCACCCGCACGGCATCCATTCCGGCAGGAACGGTCACCGCCGAATCCGATGCCGGGACGCAGAGCGCCGCTTACACCGCACGCAGCTGCGGCTGAACCGCGCCCGGCTGAACCGCGCCCGACAGAACCGCGTCCGACAGAACCAGCGACCCGAGACCCGACTCCCGAGGATGAGGAAACCATGTCCAGAACGAACCGCGCCGTCGCCGTCGTCGCCGTCAGCACCCTCATCGGGGGGCTGATCTCGGCCGCCGTCGCCCCGGCCGCCGTCGCCGCACCGGGCGAGCTCAGCATCGAGTCATCGAAGGTGCTCGAGCTGGGCTTCGACGGCGATCTCGCCGACAGCGGCCCGGAGAGCATGGCGATCGGAGTGCAGAAGGGCACGGCGGCATACGCCGCCGGCATCCGCGGCCAGTCCTTCGCCTTCGACGGCTCGACGGCGCTGAAGCTCGGAACCTCGGCCGCCCTGCAGCCGCAGGATCTCACCGTGTCGTTCTGGTACAACCCGAGTGCGACGATGACCGGTGAGCAAGTGTTCGCCTGGAGCAAGACGGTGTACAACTCCGACGGGTGGTATCTGACGGCGGAGAACGACAGCACCCCGCTGGCGCTGTCGATCGGACCCGCTGATGGTCAGCCCTACAAGGTGGCCGTCGAAGGCAGCCGTGCATCGTTCTTCCCAGTCGGTACGTGGACGCACGTGGTCGCCACCTACGACCACAGCACCAAGGCCGTCGTCTTCTATCGTGACGGCGTGCGTCAGACCTCGGTGGTGAAGTACGCCGCGACGGGAGCCGCGACCGGCGTGCTCGGGTCGGAGAGCACCAGTCTGAAGACGCTCGGCTACAACGGGCCGACCTACAACGGTGCCCATCTGAAAGGGCTGCTCGACGACTTCGCACTGTACGACGGCGTCGCCACGGTCGAGGACGTCGTCGCCCTCACCCAACGGGGGGACGCCGACTTCGACCCGGCATCCGTCGCCCGGGCCGACCTGGACGCGCTGACGATCCCCGGCAGCGCCGCCGCCGACTTCCCGCTCCCCGTCACCGGTGGCTCCGGCAGCACCATCGCCTGGGCCTCGTCGGATGCAGAGGTCATCGCCGTCGATGGATCGTCGGCCCGCGTCACCCGCCCCGATGACGTCGCGCGCACCGTGACGCTCACCGCGACGGCGAGTTACGGCGGAAGCGCCCAGGTCACCCGCGCCTTCGACGTGGACGTCTCGCCGGCCGGAGTGCACTCCTCGCAGTACCTGCTGGACAGCGGCATCGAGAACGTCACGCTGCACGACGAGTACCTGGTCAATGCGAATGAGAAGACCATCGACTATCTGCTGAGCCTGGACTCCGAGAAGTTCCTGTACTCCTGGTACAAGCAGGCCGGTCTCACCCCGACGACCCCCAGCGGATACGGCGGCTGGGAGCGCGAGAGCGGCACTCGGTTCCAGGGCCACTTCTTCGGCCACTACATCTCCTCGCTGTCGCAGGCCTATGCGACCACGACCGACGCCGGCGTGAAGCAGCGGCTGCTGGACGAGCTCACGCAGGCGGTCGACGGCCTGAAGCGGGTGCAGGATGCGATCGCGGCGAGCAACCAGTCGATCGCCGGCTACGTCTCACCCTTCCCGGTATCGTACCTGCCCGCGGGCAAGGACGGCCTGCTCGTGCCGTTCTACAACCTCCACAAGGTGCTCGCAGGGCTCATCGACGCGAGCCAGTACGCCCCGGACGATGTGGCGCAGAAGGCACTGACCGTGGCGTCCGGCTTCGGCACGTGGGTGAAGAACTACGCGGCCTCCCTCTCGAATCCCGCCAGCATCCTGAACACGGAGTACGGCGGGATGAACGAGGCGCTGTACGAGCTGTACGCCATCACGAAGAACCCCGACCACAAGCGCGCGGCCGAGTACTTCGATGAGGTCACTCTGTTCCAGCAGCTCGCCAACGGCCAGGACGTGCTCAACGGCAAGCACGCCAACACCACCATCCCCAAGCTGATGGGTGCGCTGACGCGCTACAAGGTGTTCACCGACGATCCCGACCTCTACGCCACATTGACCCAGGCCGAGAAGGACGCCCTGCCGATGTACCGCACGGCCGCGGAGAACTTCTGGCAGATCGTCATCGACCATCACACCTACGCCAACGGCGCGAACAGCCAGTCCGAGCACTTCCACGGTGCGGACACCCTGTACGCCTTCGCCACCAACGGCGTCACCAGTGGGTACGGCGAGAACTCGACCGCCGAGGGCTGCAACGAGTACAACATGCTCAAGCTCAGCCACGCACTCTTCTCGGTGACCAAGGATGTGAAGTACGCCGACTACTACGAGTCGACGTTCATCAACACGATCCTCGCCTCCCAGAACCCCGAGACCGGGATGGTCACCTATTTCCAGCCGCAGACCGCGGGCTACGCGAAGGTGTTCGGCACCCCGCTCGATCAGTTCTGGTGCGACCACGGCACCGGCATCGAGAGCTTCACCAAGCTGAACGACTCGATCTACTTCACCGACCCGACCGCGGTGTACGTGAACCAGTTCCGCAGCTCCGAGCTGCGCTCCGCGGCGCACAACCTCCGGCTCACCCAGACCGCCGACGTGCCGGCCAGCCCCACCGTGACGCTGCGGGCGGACGCGCTCGACGGAGGTGCGGTCGCCGAGGGCACCGTGCTGAAGCTGCGGGTGCCCGGCTGGGCGGCATCCGCTCCGGCACTCACCGTCAACGGGGTCGCACAGGACGTCGCCGCGCTCACCGCGGGCGGCTACATCTCGCTGCCGGTGGCAGACGGCGACGTGATCGTCTACACGATCCAGGCCGAGGTCGCCGTCGTCGACGGCACCGAGAACCCCAACTGGGTCGCCTTCGCATACGGTCCGGTACTGCTGGCCACCGAGCTCAGCCGGACCAACGTCGACGCGACCTACACCGCCGGTGTGCTGGTGAGCATGGGCGTCGCCGACAAGTCGCTCAACTCGAACATCGTGGTCGCCGACCCGGCCGCATGGAAGGCGAACGCCGCCGCGAACATCGAGCGCATCGCCGACGGTGAGAACGCGAACGGCATCACCACCATGCGGTTCACGCTGCACGACGTCGACTCCGCATCCGCCGCGCTGACCTTCGAGCCGTACTACAGCATGTACGGGGCGCGCTACGCGACCTACATGACGCTGATCCAACCGGACTCGGCCGAGGCGCAGGCGCTGATCCTCAAGGGCAAGCAGCAGCTGCGCGTCTCGGAGACGACGATCGACTCGCTCACGTCCTTCGACGACAACAACAGCGAGGCCGACAAGAACTACAAGTACAGCAAGTCGTCGGTTGGCGTGTACAACGGCAACGGCTACCGCGACGGGCAGCGGGCGACCGACGCGTGGTTCCAGTACGAGATGATCGTCGACCCATCGCTGTCGAAGAACCACCTCGGCGTGCGCTACTACGGCGGCGACAACGGCCGGACCTTCGACGTGTATCTGAACGATGTGCTGCTCAAGCATGAGACGGTCACGAACGCCAACGGCTCGACCAGCTGGTACATCCAGTACGACGAGATCCCGAAGGCAGTGCTCGACGGCATCGAAGCGAAGGACAGCTACAAGCGCGATCAGAACGGCGAGTACGTCCTGGATGCCGACGGTCAGAGGATCCCGGTCGTCACCGTGCGATTCCAAGGCAATGGCACCAGTTTCGTCGGCGGAGTGTTCGGCGTGTACACCTCGTCGTCGACTGTTCACGACACTCGTGCCGCGCTGTCGAAGCTGACCGTCGACGGCGGCACGCTCTCACCCGCGCTCGCCGACGGCACCCTCGAGTACACCGTGACCGTGCCCGCAGGTGCGACCGCGATCGATCTGGATCTCGATCCGGCCACGCCGAGCGGGCTGATCTACGTGGACGGCGTGCTCATCGACGACACGACGCCACGGCGAGTGTCCGTCGGCGACTCGCCGTCCACCCTGACGGTGAAGACTTTCGCCCAGGACCACAGCACCTCGCTGCTGTACACGCTCAGGATCGTGCCGGAGGCGACCGTACCGGATCTCGAGGTGACCGCCGTCGCCGCCGCACGCTGCGTCGCGGGCAAGGCGGTGCTCGTGCTCACCACGACGAACAGCTCCGGTGTGCCGGTCGAGTACTCCGTGGCATCCGAGTACGGGGTCGCGACGGCCATCCTCGCGGACGGGAAGACGCAGTCGAAGTCCTTCTCGACGCGAATCACCGCGGTGACCGCAGGAATGCTCACTGTCGCCGCCCACGGCGAGATCGATGGGGAGCCCGCCGCAGCGGAGATGGTCGTAGAGCATCCTGCGCTGAACTGCGGCTGACGCACCGAAGGGGAGACCAGGACCATGAGGATGAAGACGAGGGTGATGTGCGGCACGGCCGTCGCGGCGCTGTGCGCCGGACTGCTCGCACCGGTGCCGGCGATGGCGCAGTTCGGTGCGGCCACGGCCGCGCCGGCTGATTCGCTGATCGCGGACTTCTCGTTCGAGAGCGGCACGACGGCATTCGACGGAGGTGCTGCGACGGCGATGGTGCACGGCACGGCTTCGCTGGTCGACGGCCCGACGGGCAAGGCCGCCAGGCTCGGCAGCGACTTCTGGCTCGATGTGACGAAGAAGGACGGCACGCCGCTGCTGGCCGGCCTCGACGAGGCGACCATCTCCTATGACAGCAGGCCCGCTGCGTCGGGAAACACCGGCTGGTCGGTGTTCGCGGCGCGGGATGCGGTGAAGCAGGAGTACCAGCAGGAGCACTACCTCGGCTTCCTCGACAAGACGGACGGCGTGACCGTGGAGCGGTACGACAACGCGGGCAGTCGGGTCACCACGGGCAACATCGCCCACTCTGCGGCGAATGCGGCCTGGAAGCACGTCGATCTGGTCGTCTCCGGTGCCACCGCGAGACTGTACGTGGATCAGAGGCTCGTCGGAACCAGCACGGCCGGCGCCGCACTCACGCAGATACTCGGCGGCGGTGGTGTGCTGCAGGTCGGCAAGGCGAACTGGGGCAGCGGGGAGTACTACTCGGGGCTGCTGGACAATCTGCGTATCCACGATCGCGCGCTCACACCGGCAGAGATCGGTATCGCGCCGGTCGCGAGCGATCCGGCCGTGGCTCTCGCGATTCCCGCCCGGATCACCGGCGACCTGCCCTCGACCGTGCTCGGCAAGTCCGTCACCTGGACGGCTTCCGGTGCGGGTGCCTCGCTGGTGGAGTCGGATGGAGCAGTAGTCCGACCGGCATCCGGGGAGGTCGAGGTCGCTCTGACGGCGACCATCGACGGCGCAGCGGCCCCGATCACCGGAAACGCGCGGATCCTCGACGCGGGCGGCGACGTCGCCACCTACACGAAGACGGTCACGACGGCCGACGGCGTGAAGGACGACCCCCTCGCCTACCAGGACGACAGGCGTGCAGATTCGCTGTTCGTCGCCGCACGGCCCGACGGCGCTCCGACGTGGGAGCCGCTGAACCGCTCGCAGGCCATCCTCTCCGTCGAGTGGGACGGCAGCCAGTCGGCCAAGCCGAACGCTCAGATGGGATCGCCCTCTCTGCTGCGGTTCGCCGACGGCATGCTGGGGGCCGTCGCGTCGCAGAACAACGCCACCGACTCGGTCTATGTGTGGGATGCCCCCGACGGCGCGGTCTTCCGCAATCAGCGCACCGTGAGAGTGTCCTCGGACGGCTCGATCGTGAGCGATCCGCGCATCGTGTTCGACGTCGCTGTGCACAAGTACAAGGTGTTCTGGAACGATCCGTCCACCGGCGAAGGACGGGTGGCGCTGCTCGACGGCCTCACCGGCAGCAGCACGCCGACGAGGGCGATGCGGGCGGACGCTTCCGAAGTCGGCGTGATCGGGGCGGGGCTTCCCGCATACGCGACTCGGACCGAGACAGCGGCATTCGCGATGTCGCAGACGGAGTTCGACGCCTTCTACACCTCCTACGTCGACCTGCAGAACACGGGCACGAAGCCGCTCGCCGATGTCTCGGTCGCGAACGGCGCGACGATCAGCGCTGCCGATCTCCCCGCCAAGGTCACGATGGAGTACAACGACGGATCCGCGAAGGACCTCGCTGTGACATGGGACGCGACAGCTCTCGCCGCCATCGACACCTCGATCGGGGGCAGTCACGAGATCACCGGCGTCGTGCAGCAGACGGCGGAGCAGATGGTGAATGACGCCAGGGCCGATCCCGACCTGTTCTTCAACGAGGACGACGGGTACTGGTATCTCACCGGGTCGCACTATGCGATCCCCTCGGACGCCGCCGACAGTCAGCTGATCGACGCGAACGCCTATCGGAAGATCGGGCTCAAGCGGGCGAAGACCATCGCCGGACTGAAGGATGCGCCGGAGCAGATCGTCATCGACCCGGATGCCGGGACCCCCGGTCGCCAGGCACAGTACCCGAACACGTTCTACGGCTGGGGCGGGTACATCTGGGCGCAGGAGTTCCACCGGATCAACGGGCAGTGGTGGATCGTCGCGGGTATGAACCGCGGTTATGCGCCCACCGGCGGGTGGTGCGACAACACCGTGCTGATCCCGTACATCGGCAGTGCGGAATCGCTCGCAGCCGGTGGCCTCGTCGACCAGGCGAACTGGGGAGAGCCGACGATCCTCGAGGGCGCGGCGTTCGACGTGTCGTATCTGGAGCGCGAAGAGGACGGCGCGACCCAGGGGTACTGGGTCATGCCGAACGGGGCCAAGCTGTGGATCGGAAAGGCGAGGATGGGGCCGAAGGGCACTGTGCCGCTGATCGATGGCGGACTGTCCCAGGTCTACGCGCTGTCGCAGCCGTGGGAGTACGGCAAGCAGGCCCCGACGCCGTCCGACACCGGCGAGGGCGCCGACCAGGGCATCGTCGAGGCGCCGTTCATGATCTCCTACGGAGACTGGATCTACCTCACGTACTCCGGCGGCACGGTGGACAAGTACTACGACCTCGGTCTGCTGCGGGCGAGCAGGGACGCAGACCTGAAGGACCCGGCCAGCTGGACCCAGGTGCCGTTCCCCGTGCTCAGCACGAACGACACCTACACCGGTCGGATCGCCGGCGTTGGGCACGCCGGTACCGGGCACAACTCCTTCGCGATCGACGAGGCCGGCAACCTCGTGCTGGCCTATCACGCTCGTCCCTACCCGGAACAGCACAGCGGCTCTGCGGCCGGCGGGTTGTTCGACCCCGACCGCAACTCGTGGTTCAAAGCGGTGAACGTGCGGGCGAACGGCATGCTCGATCTGTCGCTGTCCAGCGAGCAGGAGGTGGCGCCGGCCAATCGTGTGATCACGGTGCGCGTGGTCGTGAACGAACCCGGTGCGGTCTCCGCCCAGGCAGCGGCCCGATGCGTGGCGGGGAAGGTGCAGATCGTCGTGACCGTGGCGAACACGGGCGCGGATGTCGCGGATATCGCGCTCTCGGGTGCATACGGCACCAGGGAGGTCGCCTCATTGCAGCCGGGCCGGAGTCTATCGACGTCGTTCGCGGCGCGGTCGGCATCCGTCCCCGCGGGGGCGATCTCGTTCGCGGCGAGCCCTGTGGTGGCATCCGGTTCGGCGGCCTATGACGCCATCTCGTGCGGGTGAGGTCGGCCTTGGCGGAGCACGTGAATGTTATCGGGAACAAAGTGCTTGACGAAACTCGGAACGTTCCCTAACCTGGACATGTTCCCGCTAACACTGGGGATGTGACATGGCCCGCGGATGGGCCATGAGTGGCGAGGATGCCGGCCGAGGTCGCATCCCGAGCCGAAGAAAGCGAACCCGACAGCCGAAAGGCTGACCGCCGATGAGGCTCGGCCGATGCCGGCCGAGGAACTGGAGGAACCATGAAGATCAACAAGGGCGGCGCCGCGCGCTGGACTGCCGGCATCGTCGGCGGCCTGATGCTCGCCGGTGTGGGATCCGCGGCGATGGCCGCATTCCCCGATGCCGACGACAGCAAGGGCGTCGACGTCAACGTCGAGATCGCCGACGTCGCAGGCGGGGCGCTCAGCCTCACCGTCGCCGGCACCGAGACGACCCTGACCGAGGACGGCTCCACGGCCACTGAACGCGCCTTCACCGGCACGCTGCCCGAGGTGACCGTCACCGACACCCGCGATGACGTTCCCGCCGGCGTGTTCTGGTATGTCACCGGCCAGGCCGGCGACTTCATCGGTGACGCCGGTCAGGACGCCATCCCCGCAGCACAGCTCGGCTGGACTCCTGCCGAGGTCACCGACGGCAACGGCGAGGTCGCCGCGGGCGACGAGATCGTCCCGGCCAGCGACGACGCGACTCAGCCGGGCAACAACACCGGTCTGGTGAGCGGCTCGGACATGCTCTACATGACGCTGGATTCCGCGGAGGCGAAGGCTGCTCAGGGCTCGTGGAGCACCACGGCCGACCTGCTGCTGAAGACCGACCCCAACGTGGCAGCGGGCAGCTACACCTCGCTGCTGACTCTCTCGCTCTTCGAGGACTCCTTCTGATTCCGACTCCGTAGAGTTGAACGGGCCGGGACGGCGCTCATGCTTCGTCCCGGCCTCCCCCTATCCGTCTGACTGGAATCTGCCTTGACTCGATCCCGCATACGCACTCCGGCCGCGTGGCTGGGCGTCATCACGGCGACCCTCGCCCTGCTTGCCGTACCCGTGACCGCCACTGCGGCCGACGGGGACGTGTCGTGGTCGGTCACTCCGTCGGATGCCTCCGGATCCGACGGACGGGCCGTGATCGAGCATGAACTCGACCCGGGGGAGAGCACCGAGGACCACGTCGCCGTGCGCAATCTCGGCGCGGAGGCGGTGACCTTCCGGCTCTCTGCCGCGGACGGCTATTACAACGCCAGTGGTCGATTCGACATGCTCCCCTCCGACCAGAAGTCGGTCGCCGCGGGCACATGGATCGCCCTGCCCGACAGTGTCACGCTGCAACCGGGGCAGACGGCGGTCGTGCCCTTCGAGATCACAGTGCCGAAGGATGCCGAGCCGGGGGATCACGCCGCAGGTGTCGCAGCGTCCGTCGTATCGGCTTCGAAGGACGGCGGTGCCGGCGTCGGCGTCGAAAGCCGCGTCGGGGTGAAGGTCATGACGCGCGTCACCGGCGAGCTGAAGCCCGCCTTCGACGTGCAAGGACTCACGGCCGACCACCGGCTCTCATGGAATCCGTTCCGTCCCGGTTCGCTCGCCGTGGCATTCGACGTCGTCAACACAGGCAATACCCGGCTGAACGCCGCGGGGGAGCTGCGGATCGCCGGGCAGATGGTCCGCTTCCCCGCCGAAGACGGGCGTCCGCAGCAGCTGCTGCCTGGGGAGAGTCGCTCCTTCGCCCTCGTGCTCGACGATGTCTGGCCGTTGTTCGCGCTGTCCGGCGAGCTCACACTGTCACCCACCGCGAACGGCGTCGACGGCGCCGGCGTGGAGGTCGCGCCCCGCACCGCAGCGGTGCTCGCCTGGGCTATGCCCTGGCCGCAGCTGATCGTGCTGATCGGGCTCGGGCTCATCGTGTGGGCGCTGCTGTGGAACCGCATCCGTTCCCGCCGGCGACTGCAGCACCTGATCGCGCAGGCCCGTGAAGAGGGCCGCGCACAATCCGCACAGGAGGCGACCCCGTGAGCTCATTGCTCTCTCTCGTGCGAGGCGCCGCAGACCCCGATCTCGTGGATGCGCCGCACGGCGTGACCATCCGCGTCGACATCTCGCCGCGCGCCTGCCTGGAAGCCGTGTGCGGCGGGGAGCTGCCCACCACCGGCGGCGGCATCCCCGAGATCCTGATCTGGGTCGGCGTCGGCCTGATCGTCGTCGGCGCCGCCGTCGTGATCGCGCGCGTGCTCCGCCGCCGGCGCTGACGCGATCGTCTGCGCGGATCGCGCCCGGCGGATCGCTCCTGCGCGGACTGCGGCCGCGTGGATCTCGCCGTCGTGGGTCATCGTCGACAGGGTGTTCGCTCGGAACAGGACGATTGTCTCCGGATCCTCCGGAGACACAAGCTCCGACAGGGTCTGGACAGTACGCGTTGTTACCGCTACCGTTACCGGTAACAGAGTAGTTTCGACCGCCGCTCGATGAGGAGCGCACCAATCTGCGCACATGCGGCGCACAGGAGGTCCAGATGGATACCGAGGTCATGCCCGTGCATCGCGCTCGGCGATGGACGGCCGGTGTACTCGGTGCCGCGCTGGTGGCGGGAGGGCTCGGGCTCGCCGCCCCCGCGCTCGCCGCTGAACCCGATTCGCTGCTGGTGTCGTACGACTTCTCCGAGGCATCGGGAACGACGGTCCATGACGCCTCGGGAACGGGTCGCGACGGCTCGGTCGTCGGCGGCGAGGCCTGGCGGGGCGGATACATGGACTTCACCGGGGCGAATCAGGTGAAGCTGCCCGATGGTCTGCTCGCAGGCAGGACCGCGGCGACCATCGTGATCGAGACCTCGCCCAGGTCGTTGAACGGCGGGAAGTTCCTCTGGAACATCGGCGGCTCCGGAGAAGGCGCCACCGGGCAGTTCTTCATCCAGCCGGTCGCACCCCGGCTGTCGATCTCGAAGACGAACTGGAACGGCGAGCAGACCGCGACCTCCACGACCAAGATCGTCGAAGGACAGTGGCAGTCGGTCGCCGCGACCATCGAGCGGAATGCGGGAGCCTCGACCTCCACGCTGCGCCTGTACATCGACGGCGTGCAGGTGGCGGAGAACACCGGCTCCACCACGAACCTCGACGACCTCGTCACGCACACGATGAACTTCATCGGCAGGAGCGCCTACGCCGCCGACACCCTCTACCAGGGCCTGGTCTCCGGCTTCCGGGTGTACTCCGAGGCACTGCCGGTGAACGAGCTGGTCGCGATCGCCGCTGCGGATGCTGCGACCTCGGCAGCCGAGACGGCCGCAGCGCTCGACCTCGCCGCCGCCAACGAGCAGGACCTCTCGAAGGTCGAGACCGCCCTGACCCTGCCGACGGCCGGGGGAGTGACGTGGACTTCGTCGCCGGCGGGGATCATCGCCGCCGACGGCACCGTCACGCAGCCGGCGTCCGACACCGAGGTCACCCTCACCGCCACCGCGAACGTACGCGGTGAAACCGCAGCCAGGGACTTCGTCGTCTCCGTCCTCAAAGCCCCCAGCGCGCACGAGCAGGCGCAGCGCGATGCCGACGCGATCGTCATCGCGGATGCCGGCGACGTGCGCTCGAACATCAGTCTTCCGGCATCCGGATCGCGATACGGCTCGACGCTCAGCTGGACGTCCTCACTCCCCGCGGTCGTGGATGTCGATGGCACAGCATCCGTCTCGCCCGGCGTCGTGCACCGACCCGCCGATGCGGATGTCGTGGTGATGCTGACGGTCACCGCGACCAGGAACGGCGCGACCGCGACCCGCGAGATCCCGCTCACGGTGCGCAGGGCATACGAGATGCCCAAGACGACGGACTACCTGTTCGCGCACTTCACCGGCACCGAGGGCAGCCCGAGCGATGAGCAGATCTACTTCGCCACCAGCAGGGACGCGCTGACCTTCACCGACACCCGTGCTGACGGGAGACCCGTTCTCTCCCTGGCCAAGGGTCAGGGCGACGGCGGCGTGCGGGACCCCTTCGTGATCCGCTCGCCGGAGGGCGACCGGTTCTATCTGATCGCCACCGACCTCAGCATCCACTACCGCGGCGGCTGGGGTGCGGCACAGGCGACGGAGACCGGCTCCAAGGACCTCGTGATCTGGGAGTCGACCGACCTCGTGAACTGGAGCGAACCGCGCTTCGTCGACGTCGCAGGTCGGATCCCTGACGCAGGGATGGCCTGGGCCCCCGAGGCGATCTGGGACGAGGAGTCGGGCCAGTACTACGTGTACTGGGCCACCCGAGCCGACGGGAACACCGAGTTCGGTGACAGCGTCGACGTGTACCTCTCCACCACCCGCGATTTCCGCACCTTCTCCACCCCGGTGAAGTGGATCGACCGGGAGCACTCGATCATCGACACCACCGTGATCAAGGTCGGGGACTGGTTCTACCGGGCATCCGGAGACGGCGAGATCACGATCGAGCGCTCCAAGAACCTCGCCGCGACCACCGCGTCGGCCACAGCGAAGACCACCGGAACCGACCGGGAATGGGTGCTGGTGGGCACACTGCAGTCGATCCTGAGCGGTGGCGGCAGTTGCGCGGGCGGCTCGAACTACACCGGCGGATGCCTCGAGGGCCCGGAGTTCTTCGAGTACAACGATGACGACAGGGCCGGCGTCGAGCACCTCTACGGGTTGCTCGCCGACCAGTACGCGACGGGCCGCGGATACGTGCCGTTCCGCACCACCGACATCGGCTCGACGTCCAAGTCGGACTGGTCCAAGGCCACCGATGTGAATCTCGGAACGCTGAAGAAACGGCATGGCGGCATCCTGCCGATCACCGCTCAGGAGTACCAGCGGCTCATGTTCCACTACGCGGGTGTCGGCAGTGACCCCGACCTCTCGATCGAGACGGCCGTCGTCTCGCGCTGCCTGGCAGGCAAGGCGACGCTCGTGGTGTCTGCGACGAATGCGGATACGCGTGCGGCGGCGGTCACTGTCACGACCGCCTTCGGAGCGAAGACGTTCGCCGAGGTGGCACCGGGCAAGACCGTTTCGCAGGCGTTCTCGACGCGTCAGGTGGCGCTCGCCGCCGGCGCGGTCGACGTGATCGCGGAGGCCGGCGACGCCGGTCACCGGGGGACTGAAGGATATGGAGCACGGACATGCGGTTGATCAGAAATCGGAAGCTCCTCGCGGGTGTCGCCGGAGCCGCCATGGTCGGCACACTCGGGATCGGCGCACCGGCCATCGCCGCCGAGCCCACTTCGTTGATCGCGGCGTATGACTTCTCGGAGACGACGGGTGCTGTCCTGCACGATGTCTCCGGTGCCGGCCGCGATGCCTCGGTCGTCGGCGCCTCCGCCTGGAAGGGCGGGTCCATGGACTTCACCGGTGTCAACCATGTGAAGCTGCCGGACGGCCTGCTGGCAGGTCGGGATGCGGCGACGATCGTGATCGAGACGGCGCCGCGGGCACTGAGCGGTGCGAAGTTCCTGTGGAACATCGGCGGCTCGGGCGATGCGGCGACCGGCCAGTTCTTCATCCAGCCGGTGGCTACCCGCCTGGCGATCTCGAAGACGAACTACGCCGCCGAGCAGACCGTGACCTCGGCCACCAAACTGGTCCAGGGCAGATGGCAGTCCGTCGCCGCCACCATCGAGAAGAACGACGCGGCGGCGACCTCCACCCTGCGGCTCTACATCGATGGGGTGCAGGTGGCGCAGAAGAGCGACTCCACGACCAGCCTCGACGACCTGACCACGCACACGAGGAACTACATCGGTCGCAGCGCCTACAGCGGCGACACCCTCTACCAGGGCGAGGTGTCCTCGTTCCGGGTGTACTCGGAGGCGCTGTCGGCGACCGACATCGCGGCCGCCGCACAGTCGGATGCCGAGGCGGTGGCCGCCGAGGTCACCGCCGCGATCGACCTGGCCGCGGTGAACAGTCAGGACCTCTCCGAGGTGGAGGGCGACCTCGTGCTGCCCACGGCCGGCGGAGTCTCCTGGACCTCTCAGCCCACAGGCATCGTGACAGCGGACGGCAAGGTGGTGCAACCGGAGTCCGACACCGCCGTCACGCTGACGGCGACGGCGACGGTGCGCGGGAAGACCTCGATACGGGACTTCGCCATCACCGTGCTGAAGGCGCCGCCTGCCGCCGAGCAGGCGACGCGCGCGGCGAGGGCGCTGCTGCTGCCGTCGGTGCTCGAGCAGGGATACGTCCTGCCCGCGACGGCCCTCGGCCTGCCGGTGTCGTGGTCGCACGTCGAGGGGGCGGGGGCCGTCGCGGACGGCAGGATCGCCGACGCCCCGGCGACCGGGCTGGCTGCTGCCACACTGCAGGCAGCTGTGGGCGCAGGAGGGGATGTCGCCACAGCCCGATTCGAGGTGCGCATCGCCGAGGCGGACGCGCAGCGTCTGGCTGCTTACACGACGACGAAGAACACCCGCGGCGGCGACGACCCCGAGGTCACCCGTTCCGGGCACCTCGCGCTCAGCGCCGACGGCTCCGCGTACACCGCGCTGAACTCCGGTGCAGGTGTGGTGTTCCCCACTGTCACGGGTATGGCCGAGGACATGAACGGCACGCTGCGCTACCTCGCGAAGCCCTATCTGTTCCGCTTGCGCGGCGACGACGGTTTCGGTCTGATCGCTCGGCGCACGGACGCCTCCGGGTCCACTGACGCCGATGGCGCGCTCGTGTTCACCTCGACGAACCTGGTCGACTGGACCGAGATCGGGTATCTTCCGTTGCCCGGCCAGGGCTCGGCCGGTGCGGTGTCGGCCGAGTGGGATGGGGGTCTCGACGCATACCGAGTCGTGTGGAGCACTCCGTCCGGCTCCGCTGCCCAGGGCAGTACCGTCGATTTCGACCGCGTGGCGCTGCTCGGCGCCGGTCAGCAGCCGAGCGGGCGCACAGGTGGCATCGGCATCGCGTACGCCGAGACCGCGTCGATCGTGCCGGTGACCGCGGTCGAGGCGCGCTCCGCCTCGCAGCGTCTGGGACGGGTGAGCAACACCGGCGTCAAGACCGTCGCCGACACGGAGGTCGCACAGGGCGACGAGCTCTCGCTGCCCGAGACGGTCACCGCGGAGTACTCCGACGGCGGCACGCACGACTTCCGGGTGAACTGGGACGCCTCCTCGGTGGACACCGCGAAGCCGGGGGACTACACGGTCACCGGTACGCTGCAGCGGCTCGATGCGATCTTCCCGATGATCTCGCGCCGTGCCGACCCGCACATGCTGCGGTACACCCTGCCCAGCGGCGAGAAGACCTGGCTGTTCATCTCGACGGATGACAACGGCCAGGACGAGTTCTTCATCCGCCAGTCCGACACGATCGCGGGGATCGCGAGCGCTCCGGACAACAGGATCCTCGGCTACGGCCTCTCCGGCAGCACCGTCGGATCCCAGCTGTGGGCGCCCGAGCTGCACGTCGTGGACGGCGATCTGTACATCCTGTTCGCGGCAAACGCCAACAACGTCAACGCCTGGAACGGCGTTCAGTCGTACACCATGCGACTCAAGCCGGGCGGCAACCCCGTCGTGCGCGCGGACTGGGAGGCGCCGCAGCGCGTGGTCGACGCCGACGGGCAGCCGCTGACCGAGTACGGGACCGGCATCACGCTCGACATGACGCACTTCCAGGACGGGGGTTCTGACTATGTGGTGTGGTCCGAGCGGATCGTCGGACCATCGACGGGCCCGGCTGTCCTGAAGATCGCCGAGGTCGCCACCTCCAAGACGGGGGCGTGGCGGCTGGTCGGAGAGCGCGCCACGATCGCGTTCCCCGACCGCGGGTGGTCCGACAACACCACCGCGGTCGTGGAGGGTCCGTTCGTCATTCAACGCGACGGCAGGATCATGATCACGTTCTCGGGTTCGGGAGTGGACTGGACCTACGCGGTCGGCCTGATGACGGCGGATTCCGGTGCCGACCTGCTGGACCCGGCATCCTGGACCACCCGTCAGTATCCGATCTGGAGTTACGAAGGCCCCAACGCCGACAACTGGGGTCCGGGCCACAACTCCTACACCTACGACGACGACGGCAACCTGCTGAACATCTTCCACGCGAAGCTGACGCAGAACGGCACTCGCGACGCCGGTGTGCGGATGGTGTACTTCCGACAGGACGGCACTCCGATCCTGGACATGACGGATGCCGAATGGCTGGCCTCCGGCAACCGCACGGTGACGGCGAAGGTGACTGTGACGCCGGTTGCGCAGGAACCGCTGACATTGGCGGTCGCCTCCCGCTGCGTCGCGGGCAACGCCGTACTGGTCGCCACGGTCGGCAACAGCGGCGACACCGCAGCCGACGTGCTGGTCGAGTCGGCGTACGGCTCGAGGCAGATGACGGGACTCGCGGCGGGCAAGAGCATCTCGGCATCCTTCAGCACTCGCACGGCGGCGCTTGCCGCCGGTGTGGTGACGGCCGCCGGCAAGAATGTCGCCTACCAGGCGCGCAGCTGCGGCTGAGTCCCCGACCCGACCTGGACAGACCCCGAACGAGGAAGACCCATGAAAGTCACCCGCTCCATGAAATGCGCCGCGATCATCGCGGCGGCCGTGACCGTACTCGGGATCGGCATGCCGTCGGCCGTCCAGGCCGCGGTGCCCGGTGACGGACTCGTCGCCGAGTACGTCTTCGATCAGACCGCAGGCACTGAGGTCACCAATTCCGCATCCGGCTCCTCGTTCGGGCCGGCGATCGTGCGCAACCTGCAGGCGAGCGACTGGACGGGATCCTCGCTCGTACTGCGCGGAGGGGCCAAGACCGGCGCAGGCGACTGGGTCGAGCTGCCCGACGACATCCTCGCCGGGCAGGAATCCGCCACCGTCACCGCCGAGGTCAAGGCCTCCGCGGCGATGATCAATGGCTTCCACTTCCTGTGGAACATCGGCAACGACTCCTCGGCCACCGAGTACTTCTTCGCCTCGCTGAACTGCGGCAACGGGCGGACGCCGCTGGTCGGGCTGAAGTCCGGGGGCGTCGAGCGTCTCGTCCAAGCAGGGTCCTGCGGGGTGACGGCGGACCGGTGGACCAACGTGACCACCGTCATCGACGGCGCCGCGGACACCGCGTCGCTGTACATCGACGGTCTCCGGGTGGCGCACGGCGCCATGCCGGCCTCGCCGGCGAACATCGTCGACCAGTCTCTCAACGCCATCGGCCGCTCGCCGTGGCCCGACCCGCTCTTCCAGGGCGAGATCTCCTCGTTCCGGGTGTACGACCGCGCCCTGTCGGCATCCGACGTCGCCGCGGTCGCCGGAACCGACGCCGAGGCGCACGCCGATCAGTTCCGTGCGCAGGCGCAGGCGATCATCGACGGACTGAACCTGGCCGACTTCGAGACCAGCACCGACATCGACCTGCCCACCGCGAGCGGGAAGGTCAGCTGGATCTCGGGGGATACGTCCGTGATCGATGCCGACGGCGCGGTGAACGCGCCGCTCGCCGGCGAGGAGCCCGCACAGGTGACGTTGACCGCGACCGCAGCGGTGCGCGGATACACCGCCACCCGTGCGATCACCGTCACCGTGCTGCCTTCGGAAGAGACGGCCGCCGAGCGGGCCGAGCGTGTCGCCGGCCGCTTCGTCATTCCCCCTGTTGTCCGCTCGGGCGATGCCGTCCCGGCCGCGCCGGAGGGCGCGACCGTCAGGGTGACCGGGTCCGGTGCCGGTGTCACGGTCGGTGACACGATCGAGACGGATGCCGTGGACGCCGTCGACACCACGATCGACGTCGAGGTCGCCGACATGGCATCCGGCGCGAAGGCCACCCGCTCGTTCGCCGTGCGGGTGCTCCCTGCCGGCGCATCGCAGGAACTGCTCGCGTACAACCGGGTGCCCACCACGGTCGCCACCGCGAACAACGCCGATGTGGCGCTGAGCATGCACCTCGCCGTCGGCGAGGATGGGAGGTGGACGCCGCTCAACGAGAACTACGGCATCTTCTTCCCGAAGACCTCCGTGACCCCGCCGACGGGCGGCACCAGCGACGGCATCATCCGCAGCCTGCGCGACCCGCACCTGTTCTACCTCGAGGACGGCGACTTCGGCATCGTCTCCACCCGCACCGCGCGCGGCGGCGGAGCGGACGGCACGCAATCGTCCAAACTGCTGCTGGCGCGCAGCGGCGACCTGCGCAGCTACCAGGAGATCGGCCTGGTCGATCTGGGCGTCTCCAGCGGCGTGAACGACCCGGCGGTGGTATTCGACAGCGCCGCGCACCGATACCTGGTGTCGTGGATGTCGGATGCCGGTGCCCCGATGTACACGACCTTCGACGACCTGACCGATGAGGGCACGCGCGGTGAGGTGCTGCGCGGCACGATCACTGCGAACGCCGGTGCCGAGGGCCAGAGTGTGCAGGACTACGACAGCGGCAACATCGTGCCCGTGGCGGGCGATGTCGTGGATGCGCTCGAGGTGCGGTTCGGCCGCATCGCGAACACGGGGGTCGACGCCCTCGACGGCGTCGAGGTCGCGCAGGGGACGACACTGACCGCCTCCGATCTTCCGCAGCGCGCCGCGCTGGGCTATGACGACGGATCGGATGCCGTGCGTGCGATCGACTGGGATGCGGCATCCGTCTCCGGTGTGGACACCTCGAAGCCGGGCGCGTACGAGGTGACCGGCACGATCAAGCAGACCGAGTACGCGGCGCCGTTCGCCGACGAGCGGGCGGACCCGTCGGTGTTCCGCTACGACTGGAACGGTCGGACGAAGTTCCTGATGATCGCCACCGATGACACCCGGGGGAACAACATCGGCTCGCCGCACATGCCGATCCGCATCGCGGACAGCATCGGAGATCTCTCGGACGAGGCCGTCGGTGCCGGACGCAACACCGAGATCGCTCTGCTGAGCCGCGGCGACCTGGATGCCGCCGGCAACGCCATCACCGGCTGCTTCTGGGCGCCGGAGTTCCACGAGATCGGCGGCAGGCTGTCTGTGCTGTTCATGCCCTGCTACAACGGCGCCAACGGCACGCCGGACATGTGGACCGGGCGCGCCAGCATCATCCAGCTGAAGCAGGACGGGATGGGCCGTGATCTGGACCCGGCGATGCCCTCGAACTGGACGAAGGCGCAGCAGGTGCTCCGCACCGACGGCTCGGCACTGAACCAGGTGCAGGGCATCTCGCTCGACATGACGTTCTTCCAGGATTCCGGCAGGTCGTATTACGCGTGGCAGATGCTCGGCTCGCTGTTCGTCGCGTCTGTCGACCCGGCCGATCCGACGCGGCTGACTTCGGCGCCGGTGCGCATCTACGCGCCGCAATACGCCTGGGACAACACGATCGCCGAGGGCCCGAACGTGCAGCTGCACGACGGCACGCTGTTCATGATCTACTCCGGATCGACTGTCGGCGACAGCTACACCACCGGGCTCCTCACCGCGAAGGCGGATTCAGGCATCGATCTCACGCAGGCGGCCGCATGGTCTCCGCTGAACTACCCGATCCAGAAATCGGGATTGTTCAACGGCGAGTGGCAGCTGGGCACCGGCCACGGCATGTGGTCGTACGACGAGGACGACAACCTCATCTACGTCTTCCACGCCCGTACCGACCACAACGGTCTGCCCGGCCGCGACATGTTCGTGCGACGGGTGCACTGGGCCTCGGACGGCTTGCCCGTGTTCGACATGGAGCAGGACGAGGAGGTCGCCCCGGGCAACCGCACGGTCACGGTCACCGTCACCGTGACCGCCGGCGCTGCGGTGCAGGTCGCAGCGACCACCCGGTGCGTGGCGGGGAAGGTCACGCTGGTGATGACTGTGCGGAACACGAGTTCGTCGGAGGCGTCGGCATCCGTGACGACGCCGTACGGGTCGAAGGAAGGCGTGAAGGTGGCCGCGGGTGGTTCCGTGTCCCAGGCGTTCAGCACGCGTGCGGTGGAGATCGGGGCGGGCGAGGCATCGGCGACGGCGTCCGGCTCGACGGCGACAGCCGAGTACGCCGCTGCGAGCTGCCGCTGACCCTGCCGCTGACCCCTCGCCGCCGGTGAGACTCCCGCGCCGAACGGCGTCGTACCCCATGGGCGACCGCCGTTCGGCTGTGCGGAAGGTATATTGCTGACGAGCCCGGAGTAATCTGGTCTCCACTCGCGATCTCATGTCGACGGAGGGGGAGATGTGAGCGGCGGTAGCGCAGGACTGGCAGCAGGCGGGGCGGTAGCCCGCCCGAACATCTACGACGTGGCCGAACGCGCCGGCGTCTCGCACATGACGGTATCCCGGGTGCTCAACGGGCATCCGAACATCCGTGAGGCGACGCGCACGCGGGTGATGGCCGCCATCGAGGAGATGAACTACACCCGCAACTCCATCGCGCGGGCTCTGGCCACGAACCGGTCCATGCGCATCGGTGTGATCATCGACAATCCCGGCTATTTCGGGCCCAGCAGCACGATGAGGGCCGTGGAGGCCGCCGCTCGCGAGCACGGCTACGCGGTGAGCACGTTCTCGGCTGTGGACGGCGAGGACGACCGGATCGACGCGGGGATCACGGAGCTGGTCACCCACGGCGTGGACGGGCTGTGCGTGATCGCCCCGCGCGCCTCATCGCTGGACGTGCTGCGGCGCAAGTCGCTCGGCGTGCCCACGCTGGTGATCATGGAAGAGGCGGATGCCACGATGCATACCGCCTCGGTGGACCAGCGCGCCGGGGCCGCGTCCGCCGTGCAGCACCTGATCGATCTCGGCCACCGCTCCATCCTGCACATCGCGGGCCCCCTGGACTGGTTCGACGCGAAGGCCCGCGCAGAGGCCTGGCGATCCACGCTCGAGCAGGCCGGCCTGCCGGTTCCGGAACTGCTCATCGGCGACTGGACCTCGGACTCCGGGTACGAGTTCGGCCGTTCCCTGGAACTGGGGGACGCGACGGCGGTGTTCTCCGCCAATGACCAGATGGCGCTCGGTCTCATCCACGGCTTGGCGGAGCGCGGCATCCGCGTACCCGCCGACGTCAGCGTCGTCGGCTTCGACGACCTGCCGGACGCCAGGCACTACCTGCCGCCGCTGACCACCGTGCGGCAGAAGTTCGCCACCCTCGGACGGCTGGTCATCGCAGAGCTGCTCGAGGCCATCGAGGGACGCACCGTGGAGCATCGTGAGCTCATCCAGCCCAAGCTGAAGGTGCGCTCCTCCACCGCGCCGCCGCGCGAAACCACGGTCTGAGCGCGGCGAGCCCACGGTGTGAAGTCCGCCACGCGCGTCTCAGGGACACGATGCGCCAGGCGCACCCGGGTCCCCGCCAGCCGAGACGAACGTTGCCGTGGGGGTGTGGTTCCCGGTAACATGACGCGACACGCGGCCGACGGAGGTGCACATGGCGAACGTCGGATCCGATAAGCCGAACATCCGGCAGGTCGCGTCGATGGCCGGTGTCTCGCACATGACGGTGTCGCGGGTGCTGAACGATCACCCCAACATCAAACCCGAGACCCGGCGCCGTGTCCTGGAGGTCATCGAGGAGCTGGACTACCGCCCCAATCTCGTCGCCAGGGCGCTGGCCACTCAGCGCAGCCAGCGCATCGGCGTGATCGTGGAGAGCGCCGTCGCGCACGGTCCGACCAGCATCCTCCGGGCTGTCGAACTGGCGGCCAGGACGACCGGCTACTCGGTCACTCCCGTCGCGCTGCACGAGGGCGATGCGCTCTCTCCGCAGGACGCCGTCGACGGTCTCATCACGCAGGGCGTGGATGCGATCTGCATGGTCGCTCCGCGCTCGTCGTCGATCGCCGCGCTGCGCAGGGTCGCGATGAGCGTGCCGATGCTCGTCGTGAAGGCCGACGCCGATCCGACCTTCCTCACGGTGTCGATCGATCAGCATCAGGGCACCACGCTCATCGTCGATCATCTCGTCGCCCTCGGCCATCGTGACATCCTTCACATCACCGGCCCGCTGGACTGGCTCGATGCGCGCGCGCGGGAGCGCGCGTTCCACCTCAGGGCGAAATCCTGGGGCATCCGCGAGCGTCCGATCGTCGTCGGCGACTGGTCGGCCGACTTCGCCTACGATTTCGCGATCGGCTTGAAGCGGCTGCCGGAATATACGGCCATCTTCGCGGCCAACGACGACACCGCGATCGGGCTGATCCACGGTCTGCACGACAAGGGCTTCGACGTTCCGGGTGATATCAGCGTGGCGGGCTTCGACGACGTGCCCCTCGCGCGGCACTTCCTGCCGCCGCTGACCACTGTGCGTCAGGACTTCCGCGCACTCGGCAGCGCAGTGGTCGAGATGCTGCGCGCGGCGATCGAGCATCGTGAGATCCCTCAACTCACCCGCATCCCCACAGAGATCGTCGTACGCGGGTCGACCGCCCCGCCACGAGAGCCGTTCTGATGGCCGCCCTGCAGACGTCACCGCTGGTCGAACTCGACAGCATCGTCGTGGAGTTCCCCGGGGTGCGCGCGCTCGACGAGGTGGATTTCCGGCTGTTCTCCGGCGAGGTGCACGCGCTCATGGGGGAGAACGGCGCGGGCAAGTCGACCCTGATCGGTGTTCTCACCGGCACCTGCCGGCCCTCCAGCGGACGGGTGCTCGTCGACGGCGAGGAGCGCAGCTTCTCCGGTGTGGCGGAGAGTCGCGCCGCAGGCATCGCGACCGTTTTCCAGGAGGCGCAGCTGAGCCCGAACCTCAGCGTCGCCGAGAACGTCATGCTCGGTCGCGAGCGCCGTGGAAGGTTCGGCATCGACTGGCGGCGCACACGAGCCGATGCGGCAGAGGCACTGGCCCGCCTCGGGTTGGACGACCTCGATCCGCGCACGCCGATATCGCAGCTCACAGCCGCTCAGAAGCAGCTGGTGGCACTGGCGCGCTCGGTTGTGGACGACCCCCGCGTGCTGGTGCTCGACGAGCCCACCTCCAGCCTCGACCAGGCCGAGGTCGCCACGCTGATGCGGGTGATTCGCGGCCTGCGCGACCGCGGCGTGGCGATTCTGTTCATCTCCCACTTCCTCGAGCAGGCCTTCACCATCAGCGATCGGATGACCGTGCTGCGCGGTGGGCGCAAGGTCGGTGAGAGCGCCACCCGCGACCTGGAGCGCGCCGATCTGATCTCGCAGATGCTGGGCAAGGACATCGACGGCCTCCGCGCCCTGGGCTCGGAGCGCAAGGCGCACCACTACAGCTCGGACGGCCAGCCGGCGCTGCGAGCCGGGGGCCTCGGCCGCCGCGGAGAGCTGGCGCCCACGGATGTCGAGGTGCACCGTGGTGAGATCGTGGGCTTCGCGGGGCTGCGCGGCTCCGGGCGCACCGAACTCGCCTCGCTGATGGGCGGTGCCACCCGAGCGGATGCCGGCCAGCTGTGGGTCGACGGTGAACGCGTGTCGCTGCGCTCGCCGTCGGCGGCACTGCGTCGCCGCATCGCGGTGACCAGCGAGAGCCGTCGCCTGGACGGAATCGTCCCCGAGCTCACCGCTCGCGAGAACATCATCCTCTCGCTGCAGGCGCTGCGAGGGTGGACTCGGCCGGTCTCCCAAGCAGAGCAGGCCGCTCTCATCGACGCGTACACGGATGCGCTGCATCTGGATCCCATGGATCTCGCCCGCCCCGTGGAGCAGCTCTCCGGCGGCACGCAGCAGAAGGTGCTGCTCGCTCGCGCCCTGGCTGTCAGGCCGCACGTGCTGATCCTCGACGAGCCGACCAAGGGCATCGACATCGCGGCCAAGCTCGACATCCAGCGACGCATCAGTCAGCTCGCCGGCGACGGGGTCGCGGTGGTGTTCATCTCGTCGGAGCTTCAGGAAGTGGTGCGGCTCAGCGATCGCATCGTCGTGCTCAAGGATCGCGAGAAGATCGGCGAGCTCAGCAACGGGCCCGGCGTCACGGTCGACACGGTCGTGGAGATGATCGCCGCCGAGCTCGAGTCGGAGCGCGGATGATGTCGACCGGAACCGATAGGTGTGCCCGGTAACAACGGTTGGGTAACGGAATTCCGCGGCGCTGTGTCCCCACCTTGTGTTCCGGATTGTGTTCCCGGTAACATCACTCGCAGGACGCACCCGTGAGTCCTGCGATCGAAATGCAAGGACCGCATCAGGTCCAGCCGGGCAGCGCCCCGGTCTCTCGAGGAGGAGACAAAAATGTCTGCAAAGAAGCACATCCGCGCGGTACTCGGCTTCGCGGCCGTCGGAGCGCTCGCGCTCGGGCTCACCGCGTGCGCAAGCAGCGGCGACAACGACGACAAGAGCGGTGACGCCGGCAAGTCCGGAGACCTGATCTCCGTCGGCTTCGTCGCAGTCGGCCCTGAGGGCGGCTGGCGACAGGCGAACGAGCAGAACATCAAGGACACGTTCACCGAGGATGCCGGCTACAAGCTGAGCTACGCACCCGCGGCGAATCTCGACCAGAAGTCCCAGATCGACAGCTTCACCGCGTTCGTCGACCAGGAGGTCGACGTCATCCTGCTGTCGGCCACCGAGGCGACGGGCTGGGAGGACTCCCTCAAGCTCGCACAGGAGGCGGAGATCCCGGTCGTCCTTCTCGACCGCGGCATCGAGCCCGACGACAGCAGCCTGTACGTCACCCGCATCGCACCCGACAACGTGGAGGTCGCGAAGGAGGTCGGCGAGTGGGCGGCGACGACCTTCCCCGACGGCGGCAACTACGTCGTGCTGGAGGGTCCGGCAGGCGTGGGCGTCGTCAACGAGCGCAACAAGGGCTTCGAAGAGGGCCTCGGCGACTCGAAGCTCACCAAGGTCGACTCGCAGACCGCCAACTGGTCGACCGAAGAGGGCAAGAGCGTTCTCGAAACCATGCTGAAGGCCAACAACAACGACATCCAGTTCGTGTTCGCTCAGAACGACGAGATGGGTCTCGGCGCGGCGCAGGCAGCCGAAGAGGCCGGTCTGACGGTCGGCACCGACATCAAGATCGCCACGATCGATGGCACCAAGAACGCCATCCAGGCGCTCGCGGACGGCAAGCTCAGCTACGTGCACGAGTACAACCCGCTGTTCGGCGAGACCGCGGTCGACGTGGTGAAGAAGGCGCTGGACGGCCAGAACGTCGACTCGTACATCATCGTTCCGAGCCAGGCATTCGACTCGGCCGAGGCGGCCCAGGCGGTGCTCGCGGACCGCAAGTACTGATCGGCAGGCCGGGTGGCGCGACACGCGCCACCCGGCTTCCGTCCACGAAAGACGAGAGAGACGACGATGACCGAAGAACTGCCCATCGTGCAGATGCAGGGGATCTCCATCGAGTTCCCCGGTGTGAAGGCCCTCGACAACGTCGACTTCCGCCTGTTCCAGGGCGAGGTTCACGCGCTGATGGGAGAGAACGGCGCCGGCAAGTCCACGCTCATCAAGGCGCTCACCGGCGTCTACCGGATCGACTCGGGCTCGATCGCCGTGGTCGGTCAGGAGCGCAGCTTCACCGGTACCGGCGACGCCCAGGATGCCGGCATCTCCACCGTCTACCAGGAGGTCAACCTCGCTCCGAATCTCTCCATCGGAGAGAACGTGATGCTGGGGCATGAGATCCATGGCCTCTTCGGCATCAACTGGCGTGCCACCCACCGCGCCGCCACCGAGGCGCTCGCCCGACTCGGGCTCGAGCACCTCGACACCCACAAGCCCCTCTCGACGCTCTCCATCGCCGTGCAGCAGCTGGTCGCGATCAGCCGCGCGATGGCGATCAAGGCGAAGGTGCTCATCCTCGATGAGCCGACCTCCAGTCTGGACGCGGCAGAGGTCGAGGGCCTGTTCGCGATCATGCGTTCGCTGCGCGACCAGGGTGTGGCCATCCTCTTCGTCTCGCACTTCCTCGATCAGATCTACGCGATCAGCGACCGGCTCACCGTGCTGCGCAACGGACAGTACGAGGGCGAGTACCTCACGCGCGACCTCGACCGGCACGCTCTCATCTCGAAGATGATCGGCAAGGACCTCGATGCGCTGAAATCACTCGGCGGCAACCGCCGCACATCGCCGCGAACCGCCGATGAGGCTCCGCTGCTGTCGGCGTCCGGCATCGCGCGCCGAGGCTCGGTGGAGGCCACCGACATCGACATCCGCCCCGGCGAGGTCGTCGGATTCGCCGGCCTGCTCGGGTCGGGACGCACCGAGCTCGCCCGTCTGCTGTACGGCGCCGACCGACCGGACGAGGGGACAATCTCCCTGAAGGGACGCAGAACCGAGATCAAGTCGCCCGCCGACGGGCTGGCCAAGCGCATCGCGTTCTCCACGGAGAACCGTCGCGACGAGGGCATCATCGGCGATCTCACCGTTCGAGAGAACATCATCCTCGCGGTGCAGGCCGAGCGCGGCTGGGCGAGGCCGATCCCGCGCCGGGAACAGGACGCCATCGTGGAGAAGTACATCTCCGCACTCAATGTGCGTCCGGCGGATCCGAACCGGATGATCAGGAACCTCTCCGGCGGAAACCAGCAGAAGGTGCTGCTCGGTCGGTGGTTGGCGACGGAGCCGGAGCTGCTCATCCTCGATGAGCCGACTCGCGGCATCGACGTCGGAGCGAAGGCCGAGATCCAGGAGGCCGTCGCCGAGCTGGCCGAGGGCGGCGTCGCGGTCGTGTTCGTCTCCTCCGAGCTCGAGGAGGTCGTGCGCCTCTCCGAGCGGATCGTCGTGCTGAAGGATCACCGCAAGATCGGCGAGATCCAGAACGGCCCGGGAGTCACCGCGCAGGAGATCGTCGACATCATCGCCGCGCACGGCACGGATGCCGCCGCCGACGACCTCGGTGACGTGGAGGGCGCACTGCCCGATACCATCGCCGAAACGACCGCAGAATCCGACATGACCGCAGAGCAGGGGGCGCGATGAACGCCGCGACCACAACATCCGCCTGGCGGGACCTGATCCGCAAGCCGTTCTTCTGGGGCATCGTCGCCATCGTCGCGCTGCTCGCCCTGAACGTGCTGAAGGACCCGGGCTACCTCGCCATCTCCATCAACCCGAACAACGGCAACCTCGTCGGCAACCTGATCGACATCCTGCGCCAGGCCGCTCCGATCATGATGATCGCGATCGGGATGTCGCTGGTGATCGCCACCGCGGGCATCGACCTCTCGGTCGGCTCGCTGATGGCGGTCTCCGGAGCCGTCTCGATGGAGTTCCTCAAGAACGTCGGCGACTCGTCGTCGGCGGGCGTCGCACTCGCCGCCGTCGGGCTGTCTCTGCTGATCACCGGAATCCTCGGGGCCGTGAACGGCGTGCTCGTCGCCTATGTCGGGCTGCAGCCTTTCATCGCCACTCTCGTGCTCATGCTGGCCGGCCGAGGCGTCGCCAAGGTCATCACGGGCGGGCAGAACACAGCCGCGACCAATGACCCGTACAGGTGGATCGCGAACGGCTACGTCATCGGCGTCCCCGTCGTGTTCATCCTGGCGTTGGGCATCGTCCTCGCCGTCGGGTGGGTCGTGCGGCGCAGTGCTCTCGGCCTGATGATCGAGGCCATCGGCATCAATCCCAAGGCGAGCCGAATGGCGGGCATCAAGCCCAGGGGCCTGCTGATGACGGCGTACATCCTCAGTGGTGTGCTGGCCGGCGTCGCGGGCATCATGTCGGTCGGCAGTGTGATGACGGTCGACATCTCCCGCACGGGCTACCAGCTCGAACTCGATGCGATCCTCGCTGTCGTGATCGGCGGCGCCTCGCTGATGGGCGGCAAGTTCTCGCTCTCCGGCGCCTTCGTCGGGGCCCTGCTGATCGCCACCCTCGACAAGACCGTCCTGTATCTGGGCGTCTCGTCCTCGGCCACACCGGCATTCAAGGCCATCGTGATCATCCTGATCTGCCTGCTGCAGTCCGAGCGCGTGCGCGCCTGGTTCCAGGGACGAAGGAAGACGATCATCGCCCCCAGAGTCGAGACCGCGAAAGAGGAGGTGACGGCATGAGCCTCACGACCGAGACACCCGCCGTCGCCGAGGTCCCCGGGCCCGTCGACCGCATCCGCCGCCTGATCACCGCGAACCCGTCGGTGCTGCCGACCATCGCCTCGGTGGTCATCTTCGTGGGCATGATCGTCTACGGCGAGACCGCCTACGGCCGCATCGTGCAGTACAGCACGCTGTCGAATCTGCTGATCAACAACGCGCACCTCATCGTGCTGGCCGTGGCGTTGACCTTCGTGATCGTCACCGGCGGCATCGATCTGTCGGTCGGCTCCATCATCGCGTTCTCCTCGGTCGCCGGCGTCATGCTGGCGAACGCCGGCTGGCATCCGCTGCTCGTCATCGTCGCGATGATCGGCTTCGGCGCCCTGTTCGGGCTGGTCTCCGGCATCCTGATCCGTTACTTCAACGTGCAGCCGTTCATCGCGACGCTCGCGATGATGTTCCTCGGGCGAGGCCTCGCCTCGCTGCTCAGCACCAAGCCGGAGCGGCTGCCCGAGGAATCGCCGATCCGCTGGATCAGCGACAAGATCAAGATCGTGGACGGGCCGAAGGTCAACGACCTCACCATCACGCCGGCGGTGATGATCGCCGTGCTCGTGGTGCTCGCCGCGTTCTTCGTGCTGCACCGCACCCGCACCGGACGCACCGTGTACGCGATCGGCGGCTCCGAGAGCTCCGCGCTGCTGATGGGGCTTCCCGTGCATCGCACGAAGGTGCTGGTCTACGTCATCAGCGGGGCTCTTTCGGGACTGGCGGCCGTGCTGTACACCTCACGGCTCGGCACCGCCCAGAACATCACCGGCATCGGCTGGGAGCTGGACGCGATCGCCGCGGCCGTGATCGGCGGCACCGTCCTCACCGGCGCGTACGGCTACGTGCTGGGCTCGGTGGTGGGTGCGCTGGTGCTCGGCCTGATGAACGTTCTGATCACCCGCGATGGCGGCATCCCGCCCGAGATGACCACGATCATCACCGGCGGCATCCTGCTGGTCTTCGTGCTGCTGCAGCGGGCCGTGACCCGCAAGAAGGAGTAGCCCGGCCGCTTCGGCGGCCTGCGCCTGCCCGCGGCATCCGCCCGCGACGGGAACGACGGATGCCGCGGGCCGCGGTCATGCCAGGATCGCGTCGGCCTCGACCTCGACGAGCACGTCCGGCTCGAAGAGGTAGTCGACGCCGATCACGGACAGCGGCGGCAGCGGATGCGGGATGCGCAGCTCGTCCATGACGCTCTCGAGCCCCGCGACGAAGTCGTCGTACATCTCGGGCTGCCAGCGTGCGACGAAGAACCGCAGCCGCACGACGTCGGCGAAGCCGGCACCGGCACCGGCGAGGCCGGTCGCGGTGTTGCGCAGCGCCTGCGCGAGCTGGCCCGCCAGGTCGCCCGGGAACAGTCGGTTCGCATGTTCGTCGCGCGAGATCTGCCCGGCGACGCTGATGAACCGGGTGCCGGATGCGACGGAGACGTGGTGGTAGGGGACAGGCTGGAACATGCCTTCAGGGGTGAGGAGCTCGACGGTCACGCGATGCCATCCTTTGATCGAGACGAGTAGGTATCTCGGTTATACCTAGTCTTCTCAGGTGACTTCAACGAGACTAGGTTGCATGAGTGATACCGCCGCCCCCGGACAGGTCTCCGATGCGCACCGCGAACTGCTCGATCAGGTGCTCGACAAGTGGTCGCTGCTGATTCTCGACAAGCTCTGCGAGCAGCCGCGGCGCTTCAACGGACTGCGTCGGGCCATCCCGGCGATCTCGCAGAAGTCGCTGACCGCCGCGTTGCGCCGACTCGAGCGCAACGGCATGATCGAGCGGATCATCGTCGGTACGCGTCCGCTGGCCGTGGAGTACCGCATCGCCGCCCTCGGAGAGACTCTGCAGGACCTGATCGATGCGCTGCTTCAGTGGACCTCGGCGCACATGCACGAGGTCAGTGCGGCCCGAGATCACTTCGACACGGAGACCGGATGATCGTCGTCGCGATCACCCGGCTCATCCCGCGGCGAGGATCGCCCGGGCGATCCACTCACCGAAGCCGCCGAGATCGACCTCGCCCCGCGCGGATGCCGCAGGGCCCGGAGTCCCGTTGATGATCGCGACCAGGTCGAGGTAGCGGCCCTCCGAGGCCTGATAACCCTCGTGCTGGAGAGCCTGGGCGAGAAGCTCGTCGACCTCGCGGTATCGGGCCGCCAGCCGGCCGCGCAGATCATCGTCGACGATCGCCCCGCCCGCGGCGGCCGCCTGCTGCACGAATTGCTCGGCCAGGCGGGTCGCATGCGGATCGTCCGCAGAGAGCCCGGCGGCGTATGCGGCGGTGAGCCGGGGCATCAGATCCTCGCCGGTGCTGCGGATGAAGTCCTGGATGTCGGGCTCGGCCATGCGCCGTCCGATCTCGGAGGCGTAGGTCTCTCTCAGGTAGTCCCGAGTCACCGTTCGGTAATCGTCGTCCTGCAGCAGTTCGGACAGGTCGATCCAGGCCTCCAACTGCTCCGGAGAGGGATCGGCGGGCAGCTGCGGATGGGCATCGCGGAGACGATCGGCCGCATCGGCGGGCATCCCCTGCGACACCTCGCTGAGGAAGTCGTCGACCAGACTCTGGCGCTGCCCATCCGACATCGTCACGAGCCGCCGCAGCAGACGCGCACGCTCCTGCGTGCTCTCGTTGCGCACGAGCGCACGCAGCACGGCGCGCTTGGACTGCAGGTCGCGTGTTCGGGCCTCGATGATCTCGAGGTGCTCTGCGAGCAGATCGCGCAGCACGACCGAGCCGCTGAGCACGCGTCGCACCTGGTCGAGGCCGGTATCCAGATCACGCAGAGTGCGGATGAACTCCAGCCGTGCGATGGCTTCGGCGTCGTAGAGTCTGTGTCCGCCATCGGTCTCGTCGGTGGGCTGGACCAGACCCTCGTCCGAGTAGTACCGGATGGCGCTGACGCTGAGTCCGGTGCGGCGCGCGACGTCGCCGATGAGGTGCAGTTCTTCATGTGTCTCGTTCATGTGCTCCACACTGGGACCTCAAGCGGCTTGAGATGCAAGTCGCCGATCTCATCATGCTCGCAGACGGCCCGAGGCGGGCCTAGACTCATGCGCGTGACCGGTCTCAGTGCGCGCGCCGTCGGAGTGCGGGATGTCGCCGCTCGTGCCGGCGTCTCGCGCCAGACCGTGTCGCGTGTGCTGAACGAGCACCCCGACGTGGCTCCGGAGACCCGCGAGCGGGTGCTGGCGGCAGTGGCCGAGCTCGGCTATCGCATGAACAACGTCGCCAGGGCCTTGGGCACTCGGCGCTCGCGCACCATCGGCGTGCTGGCCCAGGCCGCGCTGCACTACGGGCCATCGCGCAGCATCGAGGCCATCGAGTCCGCGGCCCGCGCCGCCGGGTACTGGGTCTCGGCCGTCTTCGCCGACTCCACCGGCGATGACACCGTGCGCGAAGCCATCGAGCACCTGCTCGGTCAGGGCGTGGACGGGCTCGTCGTCGTCGCGCCGCACGCGCGCACGCTGCAGACGCTGGACGCCATGGACATCGGCATTCCCACAGTGACCCTGCACTCCGCGGGGCGCGACGGGCGCGGGCTCGCGGTAGATCAGGTCGCGGGCGCTCGGCTGGCCACTGCGTGTCTGGCGGATGCCGGGCACGAGCGCCTCGCTCATCTCGCCGGCCCGCTCGACTGGCTCGAGGCCGAGGCGCGACAGACCGGTTTCGCCCAGGAGCTCGCCGAACGCGGCCTGGCGGACGGGCTCGTGGTGCCCGGCGACTGGACCGCGCGCTCCGGTCATGCTGCGGCCGCGTCCATCGCGGATGCCCGGATCACCGCCGTCTTCTCCGCGAACGATCAGATGGCTCTGGGCCTGCTGGGCGGGCTGCGCGAACTCGGCATCCGGGTGCCGGAGGATATCAGCGTGGTCGGCTTCGACGACGTGCCGGATGCCGCCTACTACGCGCCTGCGCTGACGACCGTCCGGCAGGACTTCGGCGAGCTCGCGCGACTGGCGGTCGCCCGACTGGTCGATGCGGACGCCGACGCCGCAGAGCCGGTCGCACCCGTGCTCGTGCGCCGCGCATCGGTCGCTCCGCCTGGTGTCTGAGGCGCCCGAGCCCGCGGCTCCCGAGCCCGCGGCTCCCGAGCCCGCGGCGGTCGCCGAGTGCGCCGGATCCTGCCCGCAGGACGGCTCGCCGACGCGAAAACGTCGTGCATCCGGGGAGTCGTCGTGCTCTCGACGAGGGCATGCGGTGTTGACGACGCGCGGGCTCAGGTGAGACGATTGCCGTGACCGGTCACAATCGGTCCGCCAGGCGCCACCCGAGAGGATCAGATGACGACGTTCACCCCCGAGGTCGAGTCCGCGATCACCGCCGTCCGCGCCGACGTGGCGCGCCTGCACGGCGAGCTGGTCCGCTACGGCCTGGTCGTCTGGACAGGCGGAAACGTCTCCGGACGCGTTCCCGGCGCCGACCTGTTCGTCATCAAGCCCTCCGGCGTGAGCTACGACGACCTGACTCCCGAGAACATGATCCTCTGCGACCTCGACGGCGCCGTCATCCCGGGCACGCCCGGCAGCGATCGCTCCCCGTCCAGCGACACCGCAGCGCACGCGTACGTCTACCGGAACATGCCCCACGTCGGCGGGGTGGTCCACACGCACTCCACCTACGCAGTCGCGTGGGCTGCTCGCGGCGAGGAGATCCCCTGCGTGATCACGGCGATGGCAGACGAGTTCGGCGGTCCGATCCCGGTCGGCCCGTTCGCGATCATCGGCGACGACTCCATCGGCCGCGGCATCGTCGAAACCCTCACCGGCCATCGCTCCCGGGCTGTGCTGATGCAGAATCACGGCCCGTTCACGATCGGTGCGGATGCCAAGGATGCGGTCAAGGCGGCCGTCATGGTCGAGGACGTGGCGCGCACCGTGCATCTGGCCCGCGAGGCGGGCCCGCTCATCCCGATCCCGCAGCAGGCGATCGACAGCCTCTACGACCGGTACCAGAACGTGTACGGCCAGAGCACGGACGCGCGACGATGAGCACCCGGTCCCACTCCGGCACGCACGCCGACGCCATCCGCGCGGGTCGCACCGCGCTCGGCATCGAGTTCGGCTCGACCCGGATCAAGGCCTGTCTCATCGACGCGACCACTCACGAAGTGCTGGCCACCGGCTTCCACGACTGGGAGAACCGCTTCGAGGATCGCCTCTGGACCTATCCGCTCGACGCCGTCTGGGCGGGGATCCAGGAGGCGTATGCCGGCCTGGTCTCCGACGCATACGACCGGCACGGCATCCGCCCCGAGACCTTCGGCGCGCTCGGCATCTCGGCCATGATGCACGGCTACCTCGCCTTCGACGACGCAGGCGAACTGCTCGCGCCGTTCCGCACCTGGCGCAACACCAATACCGGGCCCGCTGCGGCAGAGCTCACCGAATTGCTGGGCGTGAACATCCCGCTGCGCTGGTCGGTGGCGCACCTGCGTCAGGCGCAGCTCGATGCCGAGCCGCACGTCGCCCGTGTGGCGGCGATCACCACGCTCGCCGGCTACGTGCACTGGAAGCTCACCGGCCAACGCGTGCTGGGCATCGGAGACGCCTCCGGCATGTTCCCGATCGACTCGGCCGCGCGCGACTACGACCAGCAGCTGATCGCCCGCTACGACGCCCGCACCGGAGGCGATCTGCGCTCGCTGCTGCCCGACGTGCTCGTCGCGGGAGAGGATGCCGGCTCGCTGAGCGCCGAAGGCGCCGCGCTGCTCGATCCGACCGGCGCGCTGCGTCCCGGCATCCCGCTGTGCCCGCCCGAGGGCGACGCCGGCACCGGCATGGTCGCGACTGACGCGGTAGCGCCGCGCACGGGGAATGTGAGCGCCGGCACGAGCATCTTCGCGATGGTGGTGCTCGAGCGGCCCCTCGCCGAGGTGCACCACGAGCTCGACCTGGTCACCACACCCGCCGGCGACGCCGTCGCGATGGTGCACTGCAACAACGGCGCCAGCGAGCTGGCGGCCTGGGTGGGCATGTTCGTGCGGTTCGCCGAGGCATCCGGCATCCATGGCTCGACGGATGCCGTCTTCGAGACCCTGTTCCGCGAGGCGCTGGACGGCGAGGCGGATGCCGGTGGACTGATGGCATACAACCACCTCGCCGGAGAGCCGATCGTCGGGCTCGACGAGGGGCGCCCGCTGTTCGTGCGCACCCCCGACAGCAGGTTCACGCTCGCCAACGTCATGCGCGCACAGCTGTACGGCGTGTTCGGCACGCTCAGCCTGGGCATGCGCGTGCTGGAGGGCGAGGGCGTGCGGCTGGATCGGATGTTCGCCCACGGCGGCATGTTCCGCACCGCCGGCGTCGCGCAGCGCTTCCTCGCCGGGGCGCTGAACGCGCCCGTGGCGGTCGGCGACACGGCATCCGAGGGCGGAGCCTGGGGCATCGCCGTGCTCGCAGCATTCCTCGGCAGCGACCAGGACCTCAGCGCCCACCTCCACGACCAGGTGTTCGCGGATGCCGACATCCGCATCGTCGACCCCGACCCCGCCGACGTCGCGGGCTACACGACCTACCTCGACCGCTACCGTGCCGGCCTGGCGGTCGAGGCCGCCGCCGTCGACGCCCTCTGACAACGAAGGAACCACCACCTCATGACCCGCACCCCGCTCACCACCTCCCTCGACGGCTACGAGGTCTGGTTCCTCACCGGCAGCCAGCATCTGTACGGCCCCGAGACGCTCGCGCAGGTCGCCGAGCAGTCCCGAGCCATCTCCGATGCCCTGGATGCCGCATCCGAGGTGCCGGTCAAGATCGTCTGGAAGCCGGTGCTGACCGACTCCGCGGCCATCAAGCGCATCGCGTTGGAGGCCAACGCCGATGACCGCGTGATCGGCCTTGTCGCGTGGATGCACACCTTCAGCCCCGCCAAGATGTGGATCGCCGGGCTCGACGCGCTGCAGAAGCCACTCGCGCACCTGCACACCCAGGCCAACGTCGAACTGCCATGGGCCGACATCGACTTCGACTTCATGAACCTGAACCAGGCCGCGCACGGCGACCGCGAGTTCGGCTACATCCAGACCCGCCTGGGTGTGCCGCGCAAGACCATCGTCGGCCACGCCAGCGACCCGCGGGTGCGGCAGGAGCTGGGCGTCTGGCAGCGTGCGGCCGCGGGGCTCGCGGCATCCCGCTCGCTCAAGCTCGCCCGCTTCGGCGACAACATGCGCTTCGTCGCCGTCACCGAGGGAGACAAGACCGAGGCCGAGCTGCGGCTGGGCGTGCAGGTGAACACCTGGGGCGTGAACGAGCTGGCGGATGCCGTCGCGCAGGCCTCGGATGCCGATGTCGACGCGCTCGTCGCCGAGTACGAGCAGCTCTACGAGGTCGCGCCCGAACTGCGCCGAGGAGGCGAGCGGCACCAGTCGCTGCGCGACGGGGCGGCGATCGAGATCGGTCTGCGTTCCTTCCTGGAGGAGGGCGGATTCGGAGCGTTCACGACCTCGTTCGAGGACCTGGGCGCCCTCAAGCAGCTGCCCGGCCTGGCCGTGCAGCGACTGATGGCCGAGGGCTACGGCTTCGGTGCCGAGGGCGATTGGAAGACCGCCGTGCTCGTGCGCATCGCGAACGTGATGGGTGCGGGCCTGCCCGGTGGTGCGAGCCTGATGGAGGACTACACCTACGACATGACCCCGGGGGACGAGCTGATCCTCGGTGCGCACATGCTCGAGGTCTCGCCCTCCCTCAGCTCCGCCAAGCCGAGCCTCGCGGTGCATCCGCTCGGCATCGGCGGCAAGGACGACCCGGTGCGTCTGGTCTTCACCGCCGACCCCGGCCCCGCTGTCGTCGTCGCGCTGAGCGACATGCGCGATCGATTCCGCCTCACCGCGAACGTCGTCGAGAACGTCGAGCCGCGCGAGGCGCTGCCGAAGCTGCCGGTGGGACGCGCGGTGTGGAAGCCCGCCCCCGACTTCAACACCAGTGCCGCCGCCTGGCTCACCGCGGGTGCCGCCCACCACACCGTGATGTCGACCGCCGTGGGGATCGAGGCGTTCCGCGACTTCGCCGAGATGGCCGAGCTCGAGCTGCTCGTCATCGACGAGTCGACGACGCTGCCCGAGTTCCAGAAGCAGGTGCGCTGGAATCAGGCCTACTACCGCCTCGCCCAGGGGCTCTGACGACGGTCTCTCGCGACGGTCTCCAACGACGAGAAACCACATTCTGCATGAAACACACGTTCACACGTGGTTTCTCATGCGGAATGTGGTTTCTCGCGGACCGAGCGGATGCCACAGTCACGCCGCGCTGAGGACGGATGCCGCCTGCCGGGCGGCCCCGAGCGCCACGTACTCTGCCGGCTCGGGGACCTCGACGGGGATGCCGAGCACGGCGGGCGCGATCTCGCGGACCGCCTGCGACTGCGCGCCGCCGCCGATCAGCAGTGCGCGATCGAGTCGGACGCCCTGCTCGCGCAACGCGTCCAGGCCCGCGCCGAGTCCGGACAGCATGCCCTCGACGGCCGCACGGGCGAGGTTCTCGCGCGTGGTGGATGCCAGCGTCATGCCCGACAGAGTCGCAGTGGCATCCGGCAGGTTGGGGGTGCGCTCGCCCTCGAAGTAGGGCTGCAGGCTGAGCCCGTCGGCACCCGCGGGAGCCGAGAGCGCCAGCCGCGACAGCTCGTCGTGGTCGACGCCCAGCAGGCGCGCGATGGCGTCGAGCACCCGCGCCGCGTTGAGAGTCGCGACCAGGGGCAGGAAGCGCCCGTCGGCATCCGCGAATCCCGCGATCGTTCCCGTGCTGTCGTGCACCGCGTGCTCGCTGATGGCGAAGACGGTGCCGCTGGTGCCGATCGACACCACGACGTCGCCCGTCTGCGCCCCGACGCCCAGCGCCGCGCCCGCATTGTCGCCGGCGCCGGGGCCGACCCGGCGCCCATCGGCGTCCGTCACCGACTCCGCAGCCCCCAGCACGCGCGGCAGGATCGCGTCGTGACCGAGGGCTGCGATCAGCAGCTCGCGGTCGTACTCGCCGGTCTCGGGGTTCCAGTAGCCCGTGCCGCTGGCATCCGATCGGTCGGTGACCAGCTCGTCCAGTGCAGGGTTCCGTCCCGATTCAGAGCTCGGACCGAAGCCGCGCAGCCGCCAGGCGAGCCAGTCGTGGGGGAGCGCGACCGCCGCGACCCTGGCAGCATTGTCGGGCTCGGCATCGCGCAGCCAGCGCAGCTTGGTGATCGTGAAGGATGCCACGGGCACCAGGCCTGTGCGCCGCGCCAGCTCGGAGGCCCCGAACTCGGCGATCAGATCGGCGGCGGCCCCGGCGGAACGGGTGTCGTTCCACAGCAGCGCATCACGGACGACCGCACCGGACTCGTCCAGCGCGACCATGCCGTGCTGCTGCCCGCCGATCGCCCAGGCCTCGACGTCGGCCATTCCACCGGCATCCGAGATCGCCGCGCGCAGCGCATCCCACCACGCCTCCGGGGCCACCGAGGTGCCCTCCGGGTGCGATGCCCGGCCGGTGCGCACGATCGCACCGGAGTCCGCATCGACGATCACGACCTTGCAGGACTGCGTCGAGGAGTCGACGCCCATCACGAGTGCCATGGCAGGCATCCTCTCAGTTCTACTCTGCCGCCGAGACCCCGGGATGCTGCCGAGACCCCGCCCTACGGTTGCCCACAGGACGGGGTGTCGACGCTACGCCGGGGTCTCGGCGAGGGGGACGCGGGTCAGCGCGCGCCCATCAGGTGCTCGGATGCCAGCTGCTGCAGGCGCACGAAGCCGAAGCCCCTGCCGCCGAGGTAGGCGTCGGCGTCGAAGTCCTCGTAGGCGCTGCGGTCGGCGAGGAAGTCGTCGTAGCTCTCGCCCTCGTCGAGCGTGGGCTGCGACAGCTCGGCGACCTTGGCCGCGGCCAAGGCCTCCTGCACCTCGGGGTCGGCGCGGAATGCGGCCGCGCGCTCCTTGAGCAGCAGGTACATGCGCATGTTCGCGGCTGCGGAGTCCCAGACTCCCGACTCGTCCTCGGTGCGGCTGGGCTTGTAGTCGAAGTGGCGCGGACCGTCGTAGGTCGGCGTGCCACCGGGGCCGCCGTTCTCGAGCAGGTCCACCAGAGCGAACGCGTTGTGCAGATCGCCGTGGCCGAAGACCAGGTCCTGGTCGTACTTGATGCCGCGCTGACCGTTCAGGTCGATGTGGAAAAGCTTGTCGTGGTACAGCGCCTGGGCGATGCCGGCGGCGAAGTTCAGGCCTGCCATCTGCTCGTGGCCGACCTCGGGGTTCAGGCCCACCAGCTCGGGACGCTCGAGCGAGTTGATGAACGCGAGAGCGTGGCCGAGGGTCGGCAGCAGGATGTCGCCGCGGGGCTCGTTGGGCTTCGGCTCGATGGCGAAGCGGATGTCGTAGCCCTTGTCGGTGACGTAGTCGCCGAGCAGGTTGACGGCCTCGCGGTAGCGCTCCAGTGCCGCGCGCACGTCCTTGGCGGAGTCGTACTCGGCGCCCTCGCGGCCGCCCCACATGACGAAGGTCTTCGCGCCCAGCTCGGCGCCGAGGTCGAGCTGGCGCAGCACCTTGCGCAGCGCGTATCGGCGCACCTGGCGGTCGTTGGAGGTGAAGCCGCCGTCCTTGAAGACGGGGGCGCTGAACAGATTCGTGGTGACCATGGGGACGATCAGGCCCGTGTCGGCCAGTGCGCCCTTGAGGCGATCGATCTGCTTCTGCCGCTCGGCATCCGTGGAGCCGAACGCGAACAGGTCGTCGTCGTGGAACGTGAGACCGTATGCGCCGAGCTCGGCGAGCTTCTCGACGCCGTGCACGACGTCGAGCGCAGGCCTGGTCGGGCCGCCGAACGGGTCGGTGCCGTTGTATCCGATGGTCCAGAGGCCGAACGAGAACCGGTCGGCCTTGGTGGGGGTGAGTGCCATGATGATCCGCCTTCAGCGACGTCGATGAAATGTTGTAGATCCGAACATATCAAGTCCGGGCGTCGGATGCAATGCCGGTCGGATGCGAAGAGCCGAGCCGTCGGGTGCTCGACCTCAGCGCCTCGGAGCGGCAGTCGACTCCCTGGCCTTGAGCTCGGCGGGCATCCGCACGTCCTCGCGCTCGCCGCCGTCCATCATGCTCAGCAGCACGCGCACCGCCGCGGCGCCCATCTCGGTCAGGGGCTGGCGCACGGTGGAGAGCTGAGGGGTGTGGGAGGCGGCATCGGGGATGTCGTCGAAGCCGATCACCGACAGATCGTCCGGCACGCGCAGCCCGTGCTCGGCGGCCACGCGGATCATCTCGATCGCGGACAGGTCGTTGGCGGCGAACACCGCGGTCGGCGGATTCTCCAGATCGAGCAGCGCATGCGCCCCGGCCGTGGAATCCGCCGCCCGGTAGCCGCCGTCGGCGAGGAGTGCGGGGTCGAACGGGATGTCGGCTGCGGCGAGCGCGTTGCGGTAGCCCTCCTCGCGCTGCTGCGCGGAGATGAGGTCCGTGCGGCCGCGCAGGTGGGCGATGCGGCGATGCCCGAGCGAGATCAGGTGCTCGGTGGCGGCGCGGGCGCCGTCCATGTTGATGACGCTCACCGTCGAGGGGCCGTCCGGGCCCTCGCTCGGATCGATCGCGACGATCGGCACCGAGGCGTCGGCGGGGGTGGAGGTCGGCGTCACGACGATCGCGCCGTCGATCAGGGTCCCGCCCAGGCGGGAGAGCGAGCGGCGCTCCCAGCCGCGGTGCTCGCCGGCCGAGACGCTGCCCGCATAGGCGAGCACGTCGTACTGCGTGCCCTGCAGCGCAGAGGAGACACCCTGCAGCAGCTGGAGGGCGAACGGCTCGAACTCCGCCACCAGCACCCCGATCACGTCGGTGCGGCGTCGGCGCATCGAGGTGGCCACCAGTGAGCTCTCGTAGCCGAGCTCGTCGACCACGCCCATCACGTGGGTCATGGTCGCGGCCGAGACGCCGTCGCGTCCGTTGATCGCCTTGGAGACCGTGGCGACGGAGACGCCGGCCGCATGGGCGACATCGCGAATCGTGGTTCGACGCATCATCATCCCAACCTAGTGTGCGAAAACGTTATCGATATCGATTGACACGAAGATCGCGACCTGCCAGAGTAGGCGGAAAGCACATTGGGGCAGTTGGCAACAAATGTCACCGCACCCGCTGCAACACTCGAAGAGGAGACACAGCATGAAGATCCGAAAGGCTTGGCTCGTCACCGGCGTGGCCGTGGCGACACTGGGGATGCTGGGACTGGCGGGCTGCTCCAGCAGTCCGGACGGCCCCAGCGAAGGCGGCAAGACCACGCTCACGATGTGGCACAACTCGACCACGGGCGATGGAAAGGCGTACTGGGACGACGCGGCGGCGGCGTTCCACGAGGAGAACCCCGATGTGACGATCAAGGTCACGTCGATCCAGAACGAGGACATGGACGGCAAGCTGCAGACCGCCGTGAACTCGGGTGACATGCCCGACATCTTCATGGCGCGCGGCGGCGGAAAGCTCGCGGACATCGTCAGCGCCGACAAGGTGAAGGACCTCACGGACCTCATCGACCCCGACGTCAAGGAGGCGTTCGGCGACGCGCCGTTCAGCGCGTTCACCGTGGACGGCAAGATCTACGGAATGCCCAGCGCCGTGCTCCCCGGCGGGTTCTTCTACAGCAAGGACCTGTTCGAGCAGGCCGGCATCACCTCCGAGCCCACCACCATCGATGAGCTCAACGACGCCGTCACCAAGCTCAAGGGCGCAGGCATCCAGCCGATCGCGCTCGGCGCGAAGGCCGCCTGGCCGGCCGCGCACTGGTACTACTTCTTCGCACTGCGCGCCTGCGACCAGGACCTGATCGAGAACCTCGCCACCAAGGCCGACTTCTCCGACCCGTGCTGGCTGGAGGCCGCGAAGAACTTCGCGGAGTTCGCCGGCACCGAGCCGTACGCCAAGGGCTTCCTGACGACCGACCCGCAGGAGGGCGCGAACTCGTCCGCCGGTCTGGTCGCCAACCACAAGGCCGCCATGGAGCTGATGGGCGCCTGGGACGTGGGCGTGATCGCCAGCCTCACCCCCGACGGCAACCCGCTGCCCGATCTCGGCTGGTTCCCCTTCCCCGACGTGGCTGCCGGCGCAGGTGGCGCGGGTGCCATGATGGGCGGCGTGGACGGCTACGCCTGCTCGAAGGACTCCCCGGCGGCATGCGAGGAGTTCCTGAACTTCGTCTCGTCGAAGGACTGGCAGGAGAAGTACGCGGTCGCGTTCCAGACCATCCCCGCTTCGCAGGAGGCGACCGGAGCGGTCACCGACCCGTCGCTGAAGCCGCTGATGGAGGCCTACCAGAAGGCTCCGTACGTGGCTCTGTGGCTGGACACCGCTCTCGGCCAGAACGTCGGAAACGCGCTGAACACCAGCGTCGTCGAGATGCTCGCCGGCAAGGGAACCCCCGAGAAGCTCGTCGACACCGTCACCAAGGCGCAGGCAAGGGGCTGACCGGAGCATGCACGACACCCAGGCACTGAAGAGCACGTCGGTGCCTGAGAGGGACTCCGTCTCCGGGGCGGGCGCACAGCCCGCCCCGGAGCGGCGCTCACCGCGGGCCGATTGGCGCAAGCGCGGCGAGATCGCGCTCCTCTCGGGACCCGCACTGATCATGTTCGTCGGCTTCGTCATCCTGCCGGTGGCGATGGCCGCGTTCTACGGATTCTTCAAGTGGAACGGCTTCGGCTGGCCCACCGAGTTCATCGGACTCGACAACTACGTCATGATCTGGGAGGACGAGACCTTCCGCGAAGCCGTCATGCACAACGGCATCATCGTGGTGCTGTCGCTGCTGCTGCAGGGCCCCGTCGCGATCCTGTTCGCGCTGCTGATGAATCAGAAGATCCGCGGACGCTCGATCATCCGCATCCTGATCTTCGTCCCCTACGTCATCTCCGAGGTGATCGTCGGCATCGGGTGGAGCCTGATGCTGCAGGATGCCGGAGCGCTGAACTCCCTGCTCGAGAAGTGGGGCCTCGGCGACTTCCAGCAGTCCTGGATCGCCGACCCGGCCATCGCGATGACGTCGCTGATGATCATCATCACCTGGAAGTACCTCGGCTTCGCCGTCATCCTCATGCTCGCCGGGATGCAGTCCATCCCCGAGGAGCTCTACGAGGCCGCGGCCATCGACGGCGCCGGGTTCTGGAAGATCCAGTGGACGATCACCGTCCCGCTGCTGGGGCCGACCATCCGCATCTGGGCATTCCTGTCCATCATCGGATCGCTTCAGCTCTTCGACCTGGTCAACATCATCTGGGGTCAGTACATCGCCTCCACGGCGGGGACCTCGACGATGGCGACCTACATGTACCAGAACGGCCACCTGGCCGGCAGCTACGGATTCGGCAACGCCGTTGCCGTGATGCTGTTCATCATCACGCTCATCGTCGCGCTCTTCTACCAGCGCTTCGTCCTGCGCCGCGACACCGAGGGCGCATTGACCGGCGACGGCGGAAGGAGGCGCAAGTGAGCGTCGAAAGCCTGAACACGCGGGTCGCCATCCAGGCGATCACACCCAAGGGCCCGCGTCGCGCGCGCCCATCGGGACTCAAATGGGGCAGCCCCGGGGTCTACCTGGCCGCGGTGGTGCTGATCACCATCTGCATCACACCGGTGCTCTACATCATCATCGGCGGATTCCGCACGAACTCGCAGATCACCCTCGACCCGTCCGGATTCCCGACGCCCTGGCAGCTCGCCAACTACGGCGACGTGCTGGCGAGCTCCCAGTTCTGGGTCGCCATGCTGAACTCGACGATCTCGGCGGTGGGCACCACGGCCGGCGCGGTCATCCTGGGTCTCATGGCGAGCTATGTGATCGCACGCTACGACTTCGGCGGGCGCGGCGTGATGTATTCGCTGTTCGCCGCGGGACTGATGTTCCCGGTGACCGTCGCCATCACCCCGCTGTACATCCTCATCCGCAATCTCGGACTGGTGAACAGTCTCGCCGGCATCATCCTGCCGCAGATCGCCTTCGCGCTGCCGATGACGATCATCATCCTCGTGCCGTTCCTGCGCGCGATCCCGAAGGAGCTCGAGGAGGCGGCGGCGATCGACGGCGCCTCGCGGCTGGGCTTCTTCTGGCGGATGGTGCTGCCGCTGAGCCTGCCCGGCGTGATCACGGTCGGCATCCTCGCGTTCGTCGGTGCCTGGAACGGGTACATGCTGCCGCTGTTCATCCTGAACGACGAGAGCCTGTTCACCCTGCCGCTGGGCGTGCAGAACTTCGCCTCGCAGTACTCGGTCGATACGGCCCGCGTGCTCGCGTACACCTCGCTGTCGATGCTGCCGGCGCTGATCTTCTTCAGCCTGTTCGAGCGTCGCATCGTGGGCGGACTGACCGGGGCGGTGAAGGGATGAGCATCGTCGAGACGGCGCACAGCATCCCCGCCTTCCCGATCGCCTCCGACCGCGTCGGGGCGCTGCTGGCGCAGATGACGCTGGAGGAGAAGGCCGCGCAGCTGGTCGGCTACTGGCTGGATCAGGGCGGCGAAGTCGTCGCCCCGATGCAGAACGAGATGGGCTCCACGCGCTCCTCCGGAGCGCTCGCCGAGATCACCCGGCACGGCATCGGGCACTTCACCCGGGTCTACGGCACGCGTCCGGTCGATCCGGCCGAGCGCGCCGCGTGGCTGTGGAGCGAGCAGCGCAGGATCAAGCGCGAGACGCGCCTGGGAATCCCCGCTCTCGTGCACGAGGAGTGCCTCACCGGCCTCGCCGCCTGGAAGGCCGCGACCTTCCCCACACCTCTCGCGTGGGGGGCGTCGTTCGATCCCGAGCTGGTCGCGGAGATGGGCGCGCTGATCGGCGAGTCGATGCGTCAGCTCGGCATCCACCAGGGACTCGCTCCGGTGCTCGACGTCGTGCGCGATCCCCGCTGGGGGCGCGTCGACGAGTGCATCGGCGAGGACCCCTACCTGGTGGGCACGGTCGGCACCGCCTACGTGCAGGGCCTGCAATCCGCCGGCGTGCACGCCACGCTCAAGCACTTCCTGGGCTACTCGGGCTCGCGCGCCGGACGCAATCACGCTCCCGTGTCCGCCGGCCCGCGGGAGGTGGCGGACGTGTTCCTGCCGCCGTTCGAGATGGCGATCCGCGACGGCGGCGTGCGCAGCGTCATGAACAGCTACAGCGAGATCGACGGAGTGCCGGTGGCATCCGACCCCGCCCTGCTGACCGGCATCCTGCGCGAGGACCTCGGCTTCGACGGAGTGGTGGTCGCCGACTACTTCGCCGTCGCGTTCCTCGAGGTCATGCACCAGGTCGCCGCCGACCGCGGCGACGCCGCGATGCAGGCGCTGACGGCCGGCATCGACGTGGAGCTTCCGTCCGGCGACGCCTACCTCGCGCCGCTGATCGAGCGCGTGCGCGACGGTCGGTTCGACGAGGGCTATCTGGATCGCGCGGTGATCCGCGTGCTCACGCAGAAGGAGCAGCTCGGGCTGCTCGACGACGCCGCGTTCGAGGACGAGCCGCCCGCGCAGATCGATCTCGACACCCCGCGTCACCGCGAGGTGGCGCGCCGTCTGGCCGCCGAGTCTCTCGTGCTGCTCTCGAACGACGGGGTGCTTCCGCTGGTCGCGCCGGCACCGCGCATCGCTCTGATCGGCCCGAACGCCGACCGCACCGCAGCGCTGCAGGGATGCTATTCGTTCGCCAACCACGTGCTGGCGCATCATCCCGACCACGAGCTCGGATTCGAGATCCCGACCGTGCGGGAGGCCCTCGTGGCCGCGCTTCCCGACGCGCAGATCGCGCACGTCATCGGCTGCGAGGTGGAGGGCGCCGATCGGTCGGGGTTCGAGGCCGCAGTGGCTGCGGCGACGGATGCCGATGTCGCGATCGTCGTGGTCGGCGACCAGGCCGGGCTCTTCGGCCGGGGCACGGTCGGCGAGGGCAACGACGTCGAGTCGCTCGACCTGCCAGGCGTGCAGCGCGAGCTGGTCGAGCAGCTGGTGGCCACCGGAACGCCGGTCGTCATGGTGCTCGTGACCGGGCGGCCGTACGCGATCGACTGGGCGCTGGACTCGGAGACGAGCCCTGCGGCGGTGCTGCAGGCGTTCTTCCCCGGCGAGGCGGGTGGTACGGCCATCGCCGAGGTCATCACCGGCGCTGTGTCGCCGTCTGGACGGATGCCGGTGAGCCTGCCGCGCTCGTCCGGATCGCAGCCGTACAGCTACCTGCACCCGGTGCTCGGCGGACCTTCGGACGTCACCTCCGCGGATCCGACGCCGCTGCGTCCCTTCGGCTTCGGCCTGTCGTACTCGACGTTCGCTTACGAGGATCTCGAGGTGTCGACGGAAGCCACCACGGACGGCCGCTTCACGGCATCCGTCCTGGTGCGCAACACCGGCGAGCGCGATGCCGCCGAGATCGTGCAGCTGTACGGACGCGATCCGGTGGCGAGCGTCACCAGGCCCGTCGCACAGCTGCTCGGATACGCCCGGGTCGAGCTGGCTGCGGGTGCGGCGCAGCGGGTGCGCTTCGAGGTGCCCGTCGCACGCTTCGCATTCAGCGACCGCCGGATGAAGCGCGTCGTCGAGCCAGGCGATGTGCAGGTCTGGGCGGCGTCGCACGCGGAGGCGTCGGCTGCGACTCCGGGTGTGGACCAGACCACCGGGGGCGCGATCTCGAACGCGAAGGCGCGCGCCGACCGGATCCTGCCAGGCTCGGCCACCGTCGCCGCCACGATCTCGATCACCGGTGACGTGCACGAGGTCACGGCGGCAGATGACCGGCTCGTCGGGGTCTCGATCAAGTGAGGGTGTGGTGTCCGACGAGTAACGCCGTCGGTATCGGTAGCCTGGGGCGATGAGCGAACGCGCGACGACCGTGGAGGGTGTTCGGCGCACGAACCTCGGCGAGGTGCTGCGCCTGGTGCATCATGGCGGGCCGCGCTCGCGCTCGGTGATCACCACGGAGACCGGCCTGAACCGCTCGACGGTGTCGGACCTCGTCTCGCGCCTGGTGGATGCCGGACTCGTGCACGAGCACGGGCCCGATCCCACCCGTCGCGTCGGTCGTCCCTCGCCGATCGTGGCGCCCAGTGCAGATGTGGTCGCCATCGGCGTGAACCCCGAGATCGATGCGGTCGAGATCGGCGCGGTCTCCCTCGGCGGTGCGGTGCGCGTGCGTGCGCGGATCGAGATCGAGGTTCCCGACGTCGCCGCAGTCGTCGAGATCGTGGCGCGCACCCTGAGGGCCTGGGGTGAGAACGAACTGAGCGGGTGCCGCATCGTGGGCGTCGGTGTGGCGGTGCCGGGCCTGGTTCGCACCGAGGACGGGCTCGTGCGCCTCGCCCCGCATCTGCGCTGGCGCGACGCCGACATCGCGGGCCCGCTGCACGCGGCGCTGGAACTTCCGGTCGTCGTCGGCAACGACGCCTCCTACGGCGCGCGGGCGGAGCGACTGTTCGGTGCCGCCCGCGAGCACGAGGACGTCGTCTATCTCAACGGCGGCGCGAGCGGCATCGGCGGCGGCCTGATCCTGCACGGCACACTCATCGGCGGTGCGGGCGGGTACGCGGGGGAGTGGGGGCAGACCGCCGCCAGCCTCACGGATGCCGCCGACCGCCGCGCGCACGGCGGAGTGCTCGAGGACGAGGTCAACCGGGCGCGACTGGTCAGCGCCACGACGCTCACCTCGCCCGATGAGACCACTCTGGGGCAGGCGCTGACCGCCACGACCCCGGCGGTCACCGAGGAGGTCGCCCGCCAGCGCCGCATTCTCGCCGCCACCCTCAGCAACGCCGTCAACGTGCTCAACCCCTCGATGATCGTGCTGGGCGGCTTCCTCGGCGGGCTGCGCGACGTCGACCGCGAAGCCTTCGACGACGAGGTGCGGGCGCGCTCGCTGGCGGCATCCGCGGAGGACCTGCAGGTGGCATCCGCCGCCCTCGGCGCCGACCGCCTGCTGATCGGCGCAGCGGATGCCGCGATGGAGCGGCTGCTGGCCGACCCGCTGGGCTGAGCGACACAGCGCGCGTCCTGGGGCAGTGCGATCCGTAGACTCGAGACGATGTCTGAAAACGATTCCCGCCAGTCTGGGCGGCACGACTCCACTCCCCGTTCCGGACGGCAGCTGCGCATCACCAGCGGCGGCTACGAGGCCGTCATCGCCAGTGTCGGTGCGACGCTGCGTATGCTGCGCCACGACGGCCGTGACCTCGTCGTACCGTTCGACGCCGACGAGGTGCGTCCAGGGCACCGCGGTGCCACCCTCGCGCCGTGGCCGAACCGCATCGTCGACGGCCGGTACTCCTTCGCCGGTGCCGAGCACCGGCTCGCACTCACCGAGCCCGCGCGTGGGCACGCGCTGCACGGACTGCTGGTCTGGGCGGAGTTCTCCGACCGCGTCGTGGAATCCGATCGGGTCGTGCTCGCCGCGGTCATCGAGCCGAGCCTCGGCTACCCGTTCCGCGTCGAGGTCGAGACCGAGTACCGTCTCAGTGCCGACGGCCTCGAGCAGACCGTCACCGCCCGCAATCTGGGATCGGATGCTGCGCCCTGGGGCACCGGCCCGCACCCGTACCTCGTGGCGGGTCCCGGCAGGGTGGACGACTGGGAGCTGCTGCTGCCGGCATCCGAAGTGCTCACCGTCACCCCCGACCGGCTGAGCCCGGTCGCCGTGCACGCGGTGACCCAGCATCCGGAATGGGACTTCCAGCGCGCTCGCCGGATCGGCGACGTCTTCATCGATCACGCCTTCACCGAACTGACGCGCACCGACGGAATCGCCGAGGTTCGTCTGGTCTCCGACGCCGGAACCGGCGTCGCGATGACGTGGGACCAGCGCTGCCCGTGGGTGCAGGTGCACACCGCCGACAATCCCGGGCAGGAGGGCATCCATCGCATCGGCCTGGCCGTGGAGCCGATGACCTGCCCGCCCGACGCCTTCAACTCCGGGGTCGACCTGGTCGTGCTCGAGCCCGGTGCGGAGCACGCTGCATCCTGGCGGATCCGCGCGCTCTGAGCCGCCCCGGTTCGGGTGCCCACACCCCGTACTGTCGCCGACACCCCGTGGTGTGGTCGCATACAGCACGGGGTGTCGGCGAGGAGACGGGGTATCGGTGAGGCGTGAGCGGCCCGAGAAGTGCGGCAGGGGCCATGATGGAGACATGAGCAGCGAAGCCGTGATCGTCGACGTCGTCCGCACCCCGGTGGGGCGCGGCAAGCCGGGTGGGTCGCTTTCGGGAGTGCATCCGGTGGATCTCGCGGCGGGGATGCTGCAGAGCATTCTCGACAGGAACGGGCTGGAGTCCGGGCAGGTCGACGACGTGCTGCTGGGCTGCGTCAGCCAGGTCGGAGATCAGGCGATGAACATCGCCCGTCAGGCCGCGCTCGCCGCGGGCTTCGACGAGCGCGTCCCCGGGACCACGATCGACCGGCAGTGCGGATCGAGTCAGCAGGCCGTGCACTTCGCCGCCGCCGGGATCGCGGCGGGCGAGAACGACATCGTCATCGTCGGCGGCGTGGAGTCCATGAGCCGTGTGCCGCTGGGATCCTCGGCATCCGGTGGTTCGCCGATGTCGCCGCGGCTGCGCGCCCGCTACCCCGAGGGTCTGGTGAACCAGGGCGTCAGCGCCGAGCTGATCGCCCAGCGCTGGGGTTTCGACCGCACCGTGCTGGATGCCTTCGCCGCCGAGTCGCACGCCCGGGCAGCCCGGGCGTGGCACGACGGCTTCTTCGATCGCACGGTCGTCGCGGTGCCCGAGGCTCCGGATGCCACGACGGACGAGACCGTGCGCGAGGGGACCTCGGCCGACAAGCTCGCAGGGCTGCCGGCGGTCTTCCGCACGGATGCTCTGGCCGAGCGATTCCCCGAGATCGAGTGGAGCATCACGCCCGGGAACTCCTCGCCGCTGACCGACGGGGCATCGGCCGCGCTGATGATGAGCGCCGAGCGAGCCGAGCAGCTCGGACTCACTCCGCGGGCGCGCTTCCGGGCGTTCGACGTGGTCGGCGATGACCCGTTGCTGATGCTCACCGGGCCCATCGCCGCCACGCGCCGCGTGCTGGAGCGGGCAGGTCTGGACATCTCGGATCTGGACGCCTACGAGGTCAATGAGGCCTTCGCGTCGGTGCCGCTGGCGTGGGCCGCGGAGCTCGGTGCGGATGCCGCGAAGCTGAACCCGCGCGGCGGTGCGATCGCTCTCGGCCATGCCCTGGGATCCTCGGGCACCCGGTTGCTGGGCACGCTGCTGGATCACCTCGAGGCGACCGGTGGGCGCCTCGGACTGCAGACCATGTGCGAGGGCGGCGGCCTGGCGAACGCCCTGGTGCTGGAACGGCTCTGAGGAGGAGACCCCCGCCGACCCGATTCGGCGGGGGTCTCGCGGTCTGAGACCGCGGCGGGAGCAGCTGATGCGCTCACCGCGGCGCGGAGTGGTCGGCACCCGATCCGGTCTGATCCACAGGCCACGCAGAGACAGTTGTACGCGCGTGCGGTGACGCGCCGGTGAACACGCGGGGAACATCGGCATCCGATCTCCCTCCACAATCCGGGATTCGCGAGAAGTTGTGCACATCGGGCCGATCCGGCCACGCAGGGCGGCGCAGTCGGGACAGGGTGGAGCGCATGAACCAAGACACCTCCCTCAGGGACCGCATCCTGCACACCGACGACCAGCTGCGCGACATGATCGAACTGCTCTTGCGCGAACCGAATCAGCGGCAGTTCTGGCTGCTGTTCATCGACGAGCGAGGCTGCCTCGGCGACCCGCTGATGCCGATGGCCGGCTACCCGCACGACCCGCTCGAGACGGTGCGCGTGGATGACCTGGGCGAGGTCTCGCAGTCCCATCTGCTGATGCATCGGATCGGCGAACTGCGCGCGATGACCGGAAACGCGCAGGTCGTGCTGGTGTGGGAGCAGCCAGGCGTGGACGCCGTGCGGGATGCCGAGCGGGCGTGGACGCGGGCGATGGCCGAGCAGGCCGCGGACCTCGACGTGCCGCTGCGTGCACAGTTCACGCTCTACGAACGGGGTGTCCGGCAGTTGCATCCCGACGACTACCTGTGAGTCCAGAACAAGGATCGCGAGAGATAGTAGGGACGCCTAGTAATTGCCTTGTAGGCCGACTATCATGGTCAGTGTGCCAAAGACGGCCCAGAGGAGTGTCACATAATGACCCGTTTCATCCCCCATTTCGTAGGCGGAAAGTCGCTCGAACCCACCGGCGGCCGCGTTGCGGATGTCTTCGATCCCAGCACAGGACAGGTGCAGGCCCGGGTGCCGCTCGCCACCGCCGACGAGGTGCGCGCCGTCATCGAGAACGCCGCCGCGGCGCAGCCCGCGTGGGCTGCGACCAGCCCGCAGAAGCGCGCCCGCGTGATGATGCGCTTCGTCGAGCTCGCCCACCAGAACATGGACGAGCTGGCCCGGCTGCTCTCCAGCGAGCACGGCAAGACCATCGAGGATGCCAAGGGCGACGTCATGCGCGGGCTCGACGTGATCGAGTTCTGCATCGGCGCCCCGCACCTGCTCAAGGGCGAGTACTCCAACGAGGCCGGCACCGGCATCGACGTGTACTCGATGCGCCAGCCGCTGGGTGTGGTGGCCGGCATCACTCCCTTCAACTTCCCCGCGATGATCCCGCTGTGGAAGGCGGGCCCCGCACTCGCCAGCGGCAACGCCTTCGTGCTCAAGCCCTCCGAGCGCGACCCCTCCGTCCCGGTGCGTCTGGCGGAGCTGTTCCTTGAGGCGGGGCTGCCCGCCGGCATCCTCAACGTCGTCCACGGCGACAAGGAGGCCGTCGACGCGATCCTCACCGACCCGCACATCCAGGCTGTCGGCTTCGTCGGCTCCACTCCGATCGCCGAGTACATCTATGCGACCGCGACGGCGAACGGCAAGCGCGCGCAGTGCTTCGGCGGTGCGAAGAACCACCTCGTGATCATGCCGGACGCCGATCTCGACCAGGCCGCCGATGCCCTCATCGGCGCGGGCTTCGGCTCCGCCGGCGAGCGCTGCATGGCCATCTCGGTCGCCGTCCCCGTCGGCGAGGAGACCGCGGATGCTCTGGTCGCGAAGCTGACCGAGCGCATCCGCGATCTGAAGGTCGGCCCCGGCTCGCAGGACGGCGTCGACTTCGGCCCGCTCGTGACCGCGGCCGCGAAGGCGCGCGTCGAGGGTCTCATCCAGGAGGGCGCGGATGCCGGTGCCACCCTCGTCACCGATGGCCGCGGCCTGGTCGTGGACGGGCACGAGGACGGCTACTACCTCGGCGCCACCCTGTTCGACCACGTCACCACCGACATGTCGATCTACCGCGAGGAGATCTTCGGACCCGTGCTCTCGGTCGTGCGCGCCGCCGACTATGAGCAGGCGCTGGCCCTGGCATCCGACAACCCCTACGGCAACGGCGTCGGCATCTTCACCCGCGACGGCGACACCGCCCGCGATTTCGCCGCCCGTGTGAACGTCGGCATGGTCGGTGTCAACATCCCGATCCCGGTGCCGATCTCGTACTTCACCTTCGGCGGGTGGAAGGCCTCCGGCTTCGGTGACCTCAACCAGCACGGCGCCGACGGGTTCCGCTTCTACACGAAGACCAAGACCGTCACCAGCCGCTGGCCGTCCGGCATCCGCGAGGGCGCCAGTTTCGTCATGCCGGCCACGACCGGAGAGGGCCACTGATGACCATGATCGATACCGCTGTCACCTCCGTCTCCGCCGAGGAGCGCGAGGCGATCCTCGAGGCGGTGCGTGATTTCGCCGACACCGAGCTCGCGCCGTTCGCCGCCGAGCGCGACGAGAAGCACCTCTTCCCCCGCGAGTCGCTGAACAAGGCCGGCGAGCTGGGCCTGGGCGGCATCTACGTACGCGAGGAGTTCGGCGGCACCGGCCTGGGGCGCGTCGACACCGTCGCGATCTTCGAGGAGCTCGCCAAGGGCGATCCGGCCGTGGCCGCGTACATCTCGATCCACAACATGGTCGTCTGGATGATCGACACCTATGGCTCCGACGCCCAGCGCGGAGCATGGCTGCCGCAGCTGACCGCCATGAGCGAGTTCGGCGGGTACTGCCTGACCGAGCCGGGCGCCGGATCGGATGCCGCGAACATCGCCACCAGCGCGGTGCGCGACGGCGACGACTACCTGCTGACCGGGGTCAAGCAGTTCATCTCCGGCGCGGGCGAGGCGGGTGTCTACGTCGTCATGGCGCGCACCGGCGGGCCGGGCTCGGGAGCGAGGGGCATCAGCGCGTTCCTCGTGCCGGGCGACGCCGAGGGGCTGAGCTTCGGCGCGCCGGAGAAGAAGATGGGCTGGCATGCCCAGCCCACCCGTCAGGTGATCTTCGACGGGCTGCGCGTGCCGGCATCGGCCATGCTCGGCGAGGAGGGCCGCGGTTTCGCGATCGCGATGTCGGCGCTCAACGGCGGGCGACTGAACATCGCGGCCTGCTCGCTGGGAGGTGCGCAGTGGGCGCTGGACCGCGCGGTGCAGTATGTGCACGAGCGGGTCGCGTTCGGCGAGCCCCTCGCCGACAAGCAGTCCATCCTGTTCACGATCGCCGACATGCGCACGGACCTGCAGGCCGCGCGGCTGATGGTGCAGGACGGCGCACGGGCCGTCGATGAGAAGGCGCCGGATGCCACGATGCGCTGCGCCATGGCGAAGAGGTTCGCCACGGATGCCGGGTTCGACGTCGCCAACAGGGCCCTTCAGCTGCACGGCGGCTACGGGTACCTTCAGGACTACGGGATCGAGAGGGTCGTGCGCGATCTGCGCGTGCATCAGATCCTGGAAGGGACGAACGAGATCATGAGACTCATCGTCGGCCGCGAGATGCTGCGGCCCGCCGGATCGGCGACTCAGGCGCGGAGCGCGTCATGACGCGGGTCGCCTTCCTCGGCCTCGGGCACATGGGCATGCCGATGGCAGTCAACCTGGTGAAGGCCGGTCATGAGGTGCACGGGTTCGATCTGGTGCCCGCCGCGATCGAGGCGGCGACGGCCGCCGGCATCCCGATCGCCGCGACCGGGGCGGATGCCGTGCGCGAGGCCGACCTGGTGATCACCATGTTCCCGGCCGGTCGCCACGTCATCGCCGCCTACCAGGACGAACTGCTGGCGGCGGCGAAGCCGGGCACCCTGTTCATCGAGTCCTCCACGATCGCCGTCGACGAGGCGCGCACCGCGCATCAGCTGGCGGTCGATGCCGGGCACCGCAACGTCGACGCCCCCGTCTCGGGCGGTGTCGTCGGAGCGGAGGCCGGCACGCTGGCGTTCATGGTCGGGGGATCCGGCGAGGACTTCGAGGTCGCCCGGCCGCTGCTCGAGGTCATGGGCAAGCGCATCGTGCACTGCGGAGGGCCGGGTCTCGGGCAGGCCGCCAAGGTGTGCAACAACATGATCCTCGGCATCTCGCAGATCGCCGTGGCCGAGGCGTTCGTGCTGGCCGAGCGGCTCGGACTCGAGCATCAGGCCATGTACGACGTCGTCTCGCAGGCATCCGGCCAGTGCTGGGCGCTGACCACCAACTGCCCGGTCCCGGGACCGGTTCCGGCCAGCCCTGCCAACCGCGACTACCAGCCCGGCTTCGCCGGAGCGCTGATGGCCAAGGACCTCGGACTCGCGCTGCAGGCGATCGAGGGCACCGGAACGGATGCCAGGATGGGCCGTCTGGCCCAGGAGATCTACTCCGCCTTCGCCGACGGCGATGGTGCGGGGCGCGACTTCTCCGGCATCATCACCGACATCCGCGCCGGCGAGGTCTAAGCCCGTCTATATGGCGCAAACCGCCCCGATGCACGTGAGATCAGGGCGGCTTGCGCCACATAGACGGGCTGTTGACGGACGAGGGGTGGGATGCCCACGTCCGTAGGGACTGAGATACTGGAGATGTCGCAGAGTCGCGACTGAAGGGGGCGGCACATGGCCGAGTACGAGACGATCCTCGTCGAACAGCGAGGACGGGTGGGCTGGATCACCCTCGACAGGCCGCAGGCGCTGAACGCGCTGAACGGCCAGGTCTCCGTGGAGGTCGCGGCAGCGGCATCCGCCTTCGACGCCGACGAGAGCGTGGGCGCGATCGTCGTCACCGGCTCCGAGAAGGCCTTCGCGGCCGGGGCCGACATCAAGGAGATGGAGTCCAAGACCGGCTCCGAGATGCTGGACACCGATCACTTCGGCGCGTGGACGCGCTTCGCGGATGTGCGCACCCCGGTCATCGCCGCCGTCTCCGGATACGCGCTGGGCGGCGGATGCGAGCTCGCGATGATGTGCGACATCATCCTGGCCGCCGACACGGCCGTCTTCGGTCAGCCCGAGATCAATCTCGGCGTGATTCCCGGCATGGGGGGAACGCAGCGACTGATCCGCGCGGTCGGCTATTTCAAGGCCGCTGAGCTCGTGCTGTCCGGACGACTGGTCAAGGCCGATGAGGCCGAGCGCATCGGACTCGTCTCGCGCGTGGTCCCGGCATCCGATCTGCTGGACGAGGCGACGAAGCTCGCCGAGACCATCGCGTCGAAGTCGCTGCCTTCGCTGTATGCGGCGAAGGCGACCCTGGATGCCGCGATGGAGACCACGCTCACCGACGGTCTCGCCGTCGAGAAGCGCGCGTTCGCAGCCCTGTTCGACACCGCCGACCAGAAGGAGGGGATGGCCGCGTTCCGCGAGAAGCGCCCCCCTCACTTCCAGCACCGATGAGCAGCGTGATGGAAGTGCTCCCGGACGACACCGATCTTCAGCTCTCGGAGACCGACCGCCGCGAGCTCGTGGAATGGACCATCGCCTGCGCCGAGCGGATGCTGCCGCTGTTCCTCGCCGAGCGACCCGACGATGGGCGTCCTCGTGAGGCGCTCGATGCCGCTCAGGCGTTCATGCGCGGCGAGATGGACATCGACGCAGTGCGCGAGAAGGCGTTCGCCTGCCACGCCGCCGCCCGGGAGGCGAGCGATCCGTCGGCGTTGGCGGCAGCGCGCGTGTGCGGTCAGGCTGCGGCCGTCGCGCACATGGCCGGGCACGCCCGGCAGGTGCCGCGGTACACGTCCAAGGCGTTTCCCGGCGACCGCGCGCGGCGTGACGAGGAGCTCGCATGGCAGCGGATGCAGGTTCCCGAGCGCTTCGACAGGTACGTGTACGAAGGCGATTAGCCGAGCCCGTCTATATGGCGCAAACTGCCCCGAATCCTCGCATTCGTGGGCGGTTTGCGCCATATAGACGGTAGGTGGCGTCAGCCGCGCAGATCGTCGAGGGCCTTCGCGAGGCGACGCTCGCGGGTGGCGTCCTGCTTCGCCTCGGCGATAGAACGCGCGATCTCCTTGCGGCGCGAGTACGCGAGGGCATCGAACGCCGTGCGCGCGACGGGGTCGGATGCCAGGGCCGCAGCCAGCGCATCCGGGATCTCGACTGTGCGCTCGGCGGTATCCGCCGTGATCACCGCGTCGATCTCGTCGCCGAGTTCGACGCCCATCTCCGCCCGGACGGCCTTGCTGAAGCCGATCAGGTTCTTCCCGCCCATGCGCGCCAGGCGCAGTCGTCCTGTGCGATCGCCGATGGTGACCACGACCGGGAAGGCCTTGGCCGCGCTCAGCTGCGCGACCTGCTCGTCATCGAGGACGATCGCACCGGCCGGTCCCATCGGCTCGAGCACCGTGTGCAGTCTCAGTTCGCTCATGCGGGCCAGCCTAATTCGGCATCCGCTCGACCGCGAGACTTCTCTTCCCGAGCGAGGCGTCCCGTCCCCCTGCAGGAACACAAGTCTCGGCGGAAGGGCAAGGGGGTCGCGGGGCGTACCGCCGACCGTTAGCGTCGCGGGCATGAGCGACGTGACGATCTTCGCCCCCTCTCCGATTCTCACGGTGACCGTCGAGAACTCGGGCGATGCCGATGAGATCCATATCCACCCCGGCGGGCAGGGGGTGTGGCAGGCCCGGATGCTGCAGCGCCTCGGCGTCTCGGTGACCATGTGCTGCACGCTGGCGGGGGAGGTGGGCCAGGTGCTCCGGCATCTGCTCGAGGACGACGGCGTCGAGGTCGTCGGCATCGAGCGGCCCGGGCGCGCATCCGCCTACGTGCAGGACCGACGGGGCGGCGAGCGCGTGGAGATCGGCGCCGAGGTCGGCGATCCGATACCCCGCCACGAGCTGGACGAGCTGTACGGTGCCGTCATCCGGGAAGGGATGCGCTCGCGCGTCGTGATCCTCAGCGGTCCGGCGGCCGGCGACGTGCTTCCGCCTGACACCTATCGGCGTCTGGCCGCCGATCTGCGCGCGGCGGGATGCACCGTCGTGGTGGATCTCGCCGGCGACCGATTGGATGCCGTGCTGGAGGGCGGCGTCGATGTGCTGAAGGTGAGCGATGAGGAGATGCGCGCGCACGGTCTGGACGACGACGCACCGCCGGTGATCGCCGCGGCGATGAGGTCACTTCGTTCCCGGGGCGCCGGAACCGTGATCGTGACGCGTGCCGCGGAATCGCTGCTTCTGCTCGACGGCGAAGGGCTGGCCGAGATCACCCCGCCGAAGCTGGAGGTCGCCGACAGTCGGGGCGCGGGCGATTCGCTCACGGCGGGCGTCGTCGCGGGCATGGTCCGCGGTGAGACACCCCGCGGCGCGATCACCCTCGGCGCGGCGGCGGGAGCGATGAACGTCACCCGTCACGGGCTGGGAACCGGGGACGCCGAGGCGATCGCCGAACTGCGCAAGCGGGTGCGGATCGCTCCCATGGCCGACGATGACGACGCATCGAGTACGCGAGTGAGCCCGGATGGGCTCGCCTCGCTGGCCGACACGGAGGAGCAGCGATGACCCGAGTGCTGGTCACCAACGACGACGGCATCGACTCGCCAGGCCTGCATGCACTGGCGCTCGCTCTGCAGGCGCGAGGCATGGAGGTCACCATCGCGGCTCCCGTGACGCAGTCCAGCGGATCGAGTGCCTCGATCATGGCCGAGAACGCCGACGGACGCATCCGCGTGGACAAGCGCACGATCGACGGACTCGAGGAGATCCCCGCCTTCGCGGTGCACGGCGGGCCCGGTCTGATCGCGCTGATCGCCGCCCGAGGGGCGTTCGGCGAGCCCAGCGACCTCGTCGCCTCGGGCGTGAATCACGGCGCCAACGTCGGGCGGGCCATCCTGCACTCCGGGACCGTCGGGGCCGCGCTCACCGGCGGGCTGAACGGCGCATGGGGTGTGGCGGTCTCTCTCGACGTCGGGTTGGATCCGACGACGTTCCACTGGGCGGCTGCCGCCGACGCGGCGGCCGACCTCGTGCCGGCTCTGCTGCAGCATCCGCGGGGCACCGTCATCAATGTCAATGTGCCCAATGCGACCGAGTCCCGCGGGGTGGTGGAGGCCGAACTCGCGCCGTTCGGCATCGTGCAGACGACCCTCACCCAGCAGGACGAGCACGACGTGCGGCTCGCCGTGGAGGACCTGCCGCGGGATCCGGCACCGGGCAGCGACGCCGCGCATCTCGCTGCAGGCTGGATCACCGTGACCGGGCTCGACCCCGTGTCGCACGTGCCGCTGGGCATCGTGGCCGGCGCGAGCTGAGGCCCGCATCAGCGGGCACGGAAGGCGATTCAGCCGAAGTGCGCGCTGATGGCGTCGTTGCGCTCGGTGATCACGGCGATCAGATGACGGCGCATGACGGCGGCATCCACCAGGCGTCCCAGCGGGCCGAACGGCGAATGGAACTCGATCGTGTCGCGCATGAGCGTCCCGCCCTCCGCGTCCGAGAACTCGTGCGTATGCAGGAACGAGCCGAACGGCCCCTTCGTCTGGCGATCGCGGAACCGGCGGGGCCTATCGACGTCGAAGACGATCGAGGTCATTCGGAATCGGATGCCGAAGTGCCTGGCGCTCCAGGTGACCTGATCGCCCTCGCCGAGCATGCCGGCAGTTGTCCTGCCGACGGCGCGCTCGCCGCGCGAGCTCTGGGATTCCAGATGCAGCCCGACGTCGAGGGACAGGTCGAACACCGCCTCGGCAGGAGCGGGAATCATCCGCTCCAGGACGAAGGATGCCATCAGAGCGGATCCGGAACGGGGCGCGGATCCGTGAAATCGCCGGCGTTCTTGCGCATGCGCGCGACGATTCCGACCAGAGCGTTGGCGTCATCGGCATCGATGCCAGGGCTGCGGAACACGTCGGTGTTCAGGGCGCGGGTGGCGCGCTCGACCAGGTCACGGCCCGTCTCGGTCAGAGTGAGGAGTGCGGCCCTGCCGTCGTGCGGGTGCGGCTCGCGCAGCACCAGACCGTCGCGCACGAGCCGCTCGGCGGTGCTCGTCACGCTCGTCGCGTGCACCTGCAGACGGGCCACGACGCTCGACAGCGGCAGGGTGCCCGATCGGCTGAAGGCCAGCAGGCGCAGCACCTCGTAGCGGGCGAACGAGAGCGCGAAGGGTTTGAGCGCGGCATCCACCCGTGCCAGCAGCAGCTGCTGCGCGCGCATCACCGAGGTGACCACGGCCATGCCCTCCGCGGCATCCGGCCAGCCGTGAGCCACCCACTGCCGCTTGGCTTCGGCGAGCGGGTCGATGGAGAGGGGACGAGGGCGGGCCATGGGTCCACGGTATCCGGTTCTCTACCGGAACCTTCGGGTTTGACTGCGGTCGCCAATTGTCATGAGCAGCAGAAGAAGGGGTCCGAGAATCCAACCGCGGCTGCACCTCGACCAAGCGATTGATCTAGGCAGGCCACCTAGTGGTCTGCTAATACCGTTAGATGGATTTCATGTATGTTGGACGTGTGCTGCCTCAATGAACGAGCGCCACGAGTTTCGCAATGCCTGCCGCAATTGCACGAAGGGGAGCTCACATGACGAAGTTGCTGTACAGCGCCGACCAGGTCACGGGTGTCGCCAGCGAATCAGCGGTTGAGGTTGTCGGTGTGCGCAGCGTCCGCCGCGCAGTCGAGATCCTCGAGCTCTTTGACGAGGACCGATCGGTGCTCACCATCCGAGATGTAGTGGAGCGCACTGGGCTTGCAAAGACCACTGTCACGCGACTCATGCGGACACTTGTGCAGATGGGGTTGCTCTGGGTGGCGGAAGCTGGCTATGTCCCAGGGCCGGGCCTATGGCGCTGGGCATATCTCGGACAACGAGCCTTGGAGCTTCCGCCAGCACTTCGAAGCCTCATGGACAAGCTGGCTCGCGATCATCAAGAGACCGTGAATCTGTACGTTGCGCGCGATTTGAACCGTCTCTGCATTGCGCAGGCGGAGAGCTCCCGTCCGCTACGTCACATCGTGAACGTCGGCGATGAGTTCCCGTTGTGGACCGGAGCCACCGGCAAAATACTGCTTGCGGCGGCCACCGAACAGACGCTGCAGAGAGTCGCTGACAGTGTGCTCCCTGGGCCAGCTCTCTCCTCCCTCCGCGTTGAGATCGACAAAGTGCGTCAACTTGGCTTTGCTGTATCGCATGGCGAGCGCGAAGCTGGCGTCTCTGCGGTCAGTGTCCCTGTCCGAGACGATTCGAGTGGGACGACTCTCGCTTTGGGGATGAGCGGTGCCAGCGTTCGATTCACGAACGAACGAGTCGCGGAGTTTGCGGATGCCCTGCTGCGAGCAGCGCAAGAGATCTCGGTGAGCAATATGGCGTTGATTATCGAAGGTGCGCGCTGATGGTTTTCTCCATCGGATGGGAGGAACGGCCGGATGTGGCCGATCGTCCGCTCGCAGGAGTCAAGGTCTTGGACCTCACGAACGTCCTCGCTGGTCCGTTCTGTAGCTATCAATTGACGCTGCTTGGGGCCGACGTCATCAAGATCGAGGTACCGGGCCGCGGTGATCTGGCAAGGCAACTAGGTTCTGATCCTGAGTTAAACCGCTTGGGATTCGGTGCATCCTTTATCGCCCAGAACGCTGGCAAACGGTCGATGACGCTTGACCTTAAGTCGACGAGAGATCGGAGATCTTTCGAAGCGCTGGTAGCTGACGCCGATGTCCTTCTGGAGAACTTTCGGCCTGGCGTAATGACTCGCCTCGGCTACGGGTGGGAGCGGCTTCACGAGACTCTCCCCGGGTTGATCTACTGCGCGATCTCCGGTTTCGGGCAACACGGGTCGATGAGTCAACGCCCTGCGTACGACCAGATCGTGCAAGGGCTCTCGGGAATGATGAGTACCACCGGTGTCGACGAGGACGCGATGCTACGGGTCGGCTTCCCGATCTGCGACACCTTCGGCGGACTCCTCGCGGCCTCAGCGATCAACGCTGCTCTGGTCAAGAAGCAGAGAACCGGAGAGGGAAGTCTTCTTGATGTGTCAATGCTCGAGGCGTCGTTATCGGCCATGGGCTGGGCAGTCAGCAACTACCTCGTGTGCGATGTGGAGCCGACGCCGAGGGGAAATCAGAATCCGACGGCAGCGCCCTCGGGCACGTTCAACGCTGCGGATGGCCCGCTCAATATCGCCGCCAACAAGCAAGAGCAATTCGAGGCGCTATGCCGTCTGATCGGATGCCCCGAGCTCGCGCATGACCCACGGTTCAGGGGTTCGGAGGATCGTAAATCGCATCGATCCGAATTGAACGCCGAGATCGACCGCCATCTCTCCACTGCTCCCGCCGCATGGTGGGAGGAACTGCTTTCGTCTCATGGCGTTCCGGCGGCCCGTGTTCTTACTGTTGCGCAGGCGGTCGAGCTTCCTCAGCTGAGCGAGCGAGAGTTCTTCGCATCGGTCCCTCTCCCGTTCGAGGACGGCCGACGTGTTCGGGTGATGACCTCGGGCGTTCGGATCGACGGCCGCACTCTCTCGCCACCGAGGCGTCCACCGCTGCTCGGAGAGCACAACAATCAACAGGATTGGTATCACGGTGACCGACATGAAGCCTGAAGACTGGTGGACCACGTCGATCACGCGTATTGAACCCGGGGTCATCGAGCACCGAGGTGTGCGTGTCGAGGAACTCATCGGTACGATCTCGTTCGTAGAAATGATCTGGCTAATGGTGCGCGGCGAACTTCCCGAACCAGAACGTGCGGAACTCCTGGAAGCGGCGCTGGTCGCGTCCACGGACCACGGCCCGCAAGCGCCATCGATCGCCATCGCACGCATGGCCTCGACGTGCGGCGTGGCGATGAACAACGCCATCGCCAGCGGCGTCAATGTACTCGGAGATGTCCACGGCGGAGCAGGCGAGCAGTGCCTGGAGTTGCTCAACTCGCTCACCGATGCGGAGATCGATGCCGACTCAGATATCGACACCGAGGCGCGGCGACTCGTGTCCGGCTTCCGTGCACGGGGAGAGCATGTCCCAGGGTTCGGCCACCGCTTTCACCCGCGAGATCCGCGTCGCACCCCACTACTCCAGATGGTCGAGAAGGCAGTCGCGTCGGGGTTTGTGGATGGTCGGCATCTGAACGCCGGCCTTGCTATAGAACGTGCGCTCGCGGCGAACCGCGAGCGGCCGGTGCCGATGAATATCGACGGTGCCACAGCCATAATCTATGGCGAACTTGGCTTCCAGCCTCCAATGGCGCGTGGACTCTTCGTGCTCAGTCGTAGTGTTGGCATGCTAGCGCACGTCTGGGAGGAGTCGCAGTCCGGATCACGTCTCAAAGGTCCGATGCCACCGTCGATCCTGCCGACCTTCCAACAATGATCTCCGCCGAGAGGATCGGGCGCATCACATGGTGACGAGTGTGACCATCCCGTCGGCGATCTGCGCGCCGTCTTGCTCGACGACAGCATGGATGAAAGCGAGAGTACGCCCTCGGCGAAGCACTCGAGCGTGAATCCAAACCGTTCCCCTTCTTCCAGGACGCAGAAACTGCACTCTCACCTCCGCGACGCGCGTTTCAGTCGACACCGCTCGCTGCGCCGCGAGGGCGATCATGCCGTACGCCGCGCCACCCTGCAGATGTCCAGCCCGATTCTCGAGATGAGCGCCGACCAGCGCTCGCCCTTCAGATCGTTCGGGACTGACAGTCTGCCAGTCCACTCCCAGCACGGTCTCCTGCAGATCGGCCGAATCGGTAGCTCGACGGACGACGGCTTCCCATATCCTTCGCTCGCCGTCGTCTAGCTCTTCGAGACGGAGTTCGGATACGGCTCCCTGCTGAAGGCGTGACCAGTCGATGTCCCTCAGGATCCGTCCCTTGGGGGCTGGCAACGCGCTGAACGAACCGGAACCGACGGCGAGTAGTTCGTCCGATTCGCCGTAGATCTGAACGGTCGCAGTAGCCATCCGCCGCTCGACGTCGACCCAGCTCACGCGGGCGGTCGCATACGCACTGCCGCTCACATCCAGCACGGGGCGCGTATGAACCGTCATGCCGCTCGTAGCGAGCCTGAGGCCTGTGGGCATGTTCGTTCTGATCGCATGGCCCATCGTCAGGTCCGCTAGAGTACCCAGCGCCAGGGAACTCGGATGTCGCGTGCCCTCACTTGGTGGGGGGCGCAGACGCATAGAGGGTGAATCGCCGACGCTGGGTGCCTCACCTTCCACGCCCAGCACGTGTGCCAAGAAATGAAGTCCTACCGCACGCCTGCGCGCGAGAGCATTCAGCACCTGTCTTTCGAGGGATGCCCTGTGCACGTGGATGCTCCTGTTCGCGGCGCTCTGCGGGCCCAGCTTCTGCGCAGTTCGTCGACCGCAGACTGACTCAGAGTGTGAGGTCGGCTTCATAAAGACGAAGCCTTATGTCGCGTGCAATCGTCATATGTCTCTCCGCGACGATACGAGCCTGGTCGGAATCACCGGCTCGCACCGCTTCCATGATTTGGCGATGCTCCTCGACGGCTTCGTTCCATCGTCCGGGCGCGCCAAGAGTGGTCGACGGAAGGACCGCAACCTGTGTCGAAAGCCTGTCTTGCGTCTCCGAGAGGGTGTCGTTGTGCGCCGCGGTCGACAGCGCGCTGTGGAAGAGCCGATTCGCCTGGATCATGGCATTGGAGTCGTTGCTGTCGACGTCGGTGGCGAGATCTATCGCGGCTTCGAGTCGACTGACGTCCAGTGATTGCCGACGCGCAGCCGCGTCGTAGGCTATTGCACCCTCGATATGGACCCTCAGTCGATAGATATCCAGTACCTCCTCGGGTGTTCTTTGACGCACCCGCACCATGAGACCGTGTCTTTCTACGAGGCCATCGCGATCCAAAGACGCCAATGCCTCTCTGATCGGAGACCGACTGGCGCCATACTCACGTGCTAGTCCTGCTTCGGAAACTCGTTCACCGGGGCCCAGCTGGCCCGATACGATCGCGGACCGAATCAATTCGTAGAAGCCGGCAGCCTTGCCATCGGCCTTCTTCGGCGAGGTTCTTTCCGGCTCCGTCTCCTTGCGTGGTGCTGGCGCCATGTCGGTCTCCTTCGTCTCGTCATCCACGACTCAAGGCGCTCGTCGCTGAGGTGCTCATTCGTCGGCGCGACGCAGGTCATGTGTAGATCCTGCGTCCAGAGTAGGCGATCGGATGACATTTGGCGACATCTGGCGACACCTGTCGACAGGAACCACTTTGTGTGGCAGACTTCAATCCGGCGGCCCCCAAGGGGCGTAAGCAAGACCCAAAGGAGGGCACGTGAAGGTTTACGACGTCGTAGCGAAGATGCTCGATGATCTGGGTGTCGAATTTGTCTTCGGCGTCATGGGTGATGTGAACATGCGCTACATCGCGTCGCTCCGAGAGGGCTTCGAGGAGCGCTATGTCGCCGCCGCGCATGAGGCGGGAGCCGTCGCGATGGCGGACGGCTATTCACGCTTGAGTGGGCGTGTGGGAATTGCGACAGTGACGCACGGACCCGGCGTGACCAATGCGCTGACTGCCCTGACGGAAGCCGTCCGGTCGCGCAGCAGCCTCGTCGTGCTGACCGGAACCACACCGCGACAGAGCCATCACAAGCAGTGGCTGGACCTCCGCACCGCAGCCCGCCTCGCCGGGGCAGCGTTTCGTTCGCTTCAGACAGCTGACGACATCGCAGCAGGCATCGCTCTAGCGATGCGTGACGCAGAGGTGATCCGCCGTCCAGTGGTAGTCGACATCTCGGCAAGTCTTCTGGACAAGGACACCGATGCGGTCGATGTGGCCGCTCGCCCATGGGCCTTGTCCCGGATCATGCCCGATCCGGATCATCTCGACGAGGTTCTCGGCATCATCGCTTCGGCTGCACGGCCGGTCATCCTTGCCGGGCGCGGGGTGATCTCTGCGAACGCCCGCGGCGAGGTTCTGGATCTCGCCGATGCGTTGGTGGCGCCGGTCGCGAACACGGTCATGGCGATGAATCTCGCTGCCGGTCATCCTGCGAATCTGGGGATATTCGGCGGAGAGTCCCACAGTCTGGCGATCAAGCGCATCAGCGAGGCGGATTGCGTGATCGCGTTGGGTGCGAGTCTGAACGAAGAAACGACTGCGAACGGCGATCTACTGAAGAACGCGACGGTGGTGAGGGTCGACAACGATCCGGTGCAGATCGCCGGGGGTGATCCTTCGTGGGTGCCCGTTCTCGCCGACGTCAAACTCTTCGCCACCCACGTAGCCGATGCTCTGCGCGAGGTCGGTGGTCGGGAGTCACGTCAATGGACATCGACCATCGTGGAGGAACTCGCCGCCTTCGACCCGACCGATGACTTCGTCGACGCCAGCGGTACTGAGCGCATCGACCTGCGGACCGCGATGGTCGAACTCGACAGTCGGCTTCCTGCAGGCCGCGGGCTTGTCACGGATGTCGGGCGCTTCAAAACCGCTCCGTGGCGTCATCTCGCATGCAGCCCGGGCGCGTTCAGTCAGAATGGCGGGTTCGGGGCGATTGGCCTAGGCCTGCCCTTGGCCATCGGCGCATCCTTTGCCCGTCCCGACATTCCAATGATCGCAGCCGTTGGCGACGGCGGTCTGATGATGTCCATTTCGGAGATGGCGACTCTTGCCGAGCATCGCCTGCCCCTCGTCGTTCTGATCGCCAACGACGGCTCGTATGGAGCGGAATGGGAGAAGCTCGGCTCGTACGGGCACTCGCCCGAGCACTCCCTCCGGACATGGCCGTCGTACGCCGAGATCGCACGAGGGTTCGGACTGGAGTCTCACGTTGTGCGCCGACGAGAAGACATCGCGCAGCTCAGTCCCCGCCTTGCGGACATCACCGCGCCGCTTGTGCTCGACATTCGCACCGACCCTGCTCTGAATATACGGATCTACAAATGACCCCCCAAGGATGGAAGCGCGCATGAGCCCTGTTTCACTGAAAACCGCACTGGGAGATCATCCCCACACCCAGGCGGTCAAGGACGGCACCATCACTCCCGCGGGATTCACCCTCGATTTCGTCGAGGTGAAGCCCATGATCGCGGCATTTCGTCGTATGGTGCGCACACTCGAGTTCGATGTGTGTGAGTTGGCGCCCACGACATACATCGCCGCCCGCGACGCCGGAGTTCCGCTGACGGCGTTGCCTGTGTTCCTGACACGTCGATTCCACCACGGTGACATTGTGTGCCGGCCAGGCAGCGGCATCGCGAAACCCGCCGATCTGGAAGGGCGCAGGGTTGGTGTTCGCGCCTATACCGTGTCGACGGGCGTATGGGTCAGGGGAATCCTCGAGAATGATTACGATGTCGATCTGGATTCGGTGACCTGGGTCGTCGACGATGAAGAGCACGTCGAATCGTATGTGTTGCCGTCGAACGTGTCGTTCACCCCGGAAGGCGAATCGATCGCGGGCCAGTTCCACGACGGCAAAATCGACGCGGCGCTGAGCGGTCCTGCCGGTATCGGTCGAAGTGGGGCGCCGACGGAGAACTGGTCAATCGCTGGAGCAGGATTCGAGGACGCACGCAAGCCGACCGACGACTTCTACCCGCTCTTCAAAGACGCGCGGATGCTTGAGAAGGAATGGTTCGATCGCACAGGCATCTACCCGATCCATGGCCTGATTGCACTCAAAACCGACGTCGTGCGCGAACACCCGAACGTAGTGGAGAGTCTGATGCGGGCTTTCACCGAAGCCAAGGCTCGCGTTATCGACGATCTTGTTGCTGGCCAGGGCGAGGGCAAGGAGTACGACCGATACAGCGAATTCGCGGGCATCGTCGGCAGCGATCCGCTCCCGTACGGCATCGAGGCGAACAGAGCGACGCTCGAGTCGCTCTGCGACAGTGCGGTGAGCCAGCGCATCGTCGCCAAACGCCCTGAAGTCGACGACTTGTTCATCTGTCCCTAAAGGGCATCGCATTCACCGGACATCTAACGAAGAACGCACGATGAGAGTATTAAGGAGACTCCCCGCATGACACGGCAACTCGTGGACATCCATCCGCATATCATCTCCCCCGACACGGAGAAGTACCCGCTCGCGCCCCTGGGTGGCGTCCGCTCGAACTGGTCACAGGATCGCGAGTCGGCGCCGTTGAAGGCGCTCATCTCTGCAATGGACGCTGCGGGAGTCTCGCGCGCTGCCGTCGTCCAATCCTCGACGACCTATGGACACGACAACAGCTATCTGGCCGATTCGGTCGACCAGGCGGATGGCCGGATCAGCGGGGTCTGCTCTGTGGGATTCATGGAGGACTCCATTCTCGACGACATCAAGTACTGGATCGACGACCGGGGCATGTCGGGCCTGCGGCTGTTCACGACAGGCAGCACGATGCAGCAGGCGGACTGGCTCGACGATGAGAAGGCGATGGTGGCGTGGGACTACGTCGCCGAGCGCGACATTCCCGTATGTGTCCAGTTGAGGGTGACGGCGCTGCCGATGCTCATGAATGTCCTTGAGCGTCATCCGCGTCTTCGCGTGGTCCTCGACCACGTCGTGATGACAGAGTTCGTCGAAGGGCCGCCCTATACGGTGGCCGAACCGATCTGGCGGCTCGCCGATCATCCGGGCGTCCACCTGAAAGTCACGACGAAGACACTGCGCACTGGGGCCAGGAGTGAGGGCGGAGCGAGCGGAGTCCTGCGCGAGCTAATCAGCCGATTCGGCAGCGATCGGATGGCGTGGGGATCAAACTGGCCAGCCAGTGATGCATCACTCGAGTCACTCCTTGACCTCCTCCTCGTCGCCACAGCAGATCTCCCTGAGGCTGACGCCGACAACATCTGTGGCCGCACCGCGCTGCGGCTCTACCCTCAACTCGCAACCGCCGACATCGCAAGGAGTCGAGCATCATGAAGAGCGCATCAGTCGTCCTCGCTCGTCACCCTCACGTCGAGCTGCTGACATCGCAGAGCACCCTCGCAGGGATTCCTACGGAATTCCCGCTTATCGATCCTGTCCATGACGCCTTCGATGACATGCTTCAGACGCAGAGATATGACATCTGCGAGATGGCGATCGTTGCCTTTCTGCAGGCGAACGACGCCGGGATCGGGGTGAAGCTGCTGCCTTTCGTGCAGTCCGGCGGTCACCAGCATCGCAATCTCTACCCGGCCCGCGACAGCGGCCTTACGGAGCCACGCGACCTCGGCAACCGCCGAATCGGCGTCAAGTCCTACAGTCAGACGACCGGCCTCTGGGTCCGTGGTTGGCTCTCCGATGAAGACGGCGTCGCCGCACAGGATGTCAACTGGTACGTCACAGAGCGATCGCACGTGGCTGGATTCGCAGATCCGGACAACGTCCACCTCTTGAATATCCCCCTCAAACAGGCGTTGGAAGAGGGGGTTGTCGATGCGGCCATCCTCGGGCGCACATCTGCGCCATCCGATTTGGTTCCGCTCGCCGCCGATTATGCGGAGCGAGACGCGAAGTGGTTCCAGCGAAATCGCGCGGTGCCGATCAATCATATGATTCTCGTCAAGGAGTCCGTCGCCGACGAGAACCCCAAGCTGGTCCGAGAGGCCTACACCAACCTCGTCGAGGGCCTCACCCAATGTCGCAACGGGGATCCTGCGTACCGTCCCGCCGTCCGCAGCGGACTCGAAGACGTGCGTCCTGCGGTCGAACTCGCTGCGCGCTATGCATATGAGCAGGGTCTCATCTCGGCGCCCGTGGAAGACATCGCCTCCCTCTTCGTGTTCGGCGGTGATATCTGATGCCCGCTCGTCCGCGCATCGTCGAGCAGATCGAGCGGGCATCCGCCGAGGGGATCGCGCGCTTGGGTCTTATGGGCGTCGCCACCGTCCATGAAGCGTATTCCCGTACCGGCCTGATGCATGGCATCAGACCGATCGCCGAAGGCATTGCCGTGTCAGGTAGTGCAGTGACCTGTCTGAACTTCGCCGGTGACAATTTGATGATCCATGCCGCCCTTGATGTGGCGCAGCCAGGGGACATCCTTGTCGTTTCGGTGACGTCGCCCTCCTCGCATGGCATGTTCGGCGACCTGCTGGCCACGTCCTGTCAGGCCAAAGGGGTCCGCGGTCTCGTCACGGATGCGGGTGTCCGGGACGTGGCAACTTTACGCGAGATGGGATTTGCAGTCTGGTCTCGGCATATCTCCGCGTCGGGCGCGGTCAAATCGCAGCCCGGATGGGTCAATATCCCCGTGAGTTGCGGCGGTCAGGTCGTCTATCCCGGCGACACGATCGTGGCTGACGACGATGGCGTTGTGGTCGTTGAGCGAGCAGACGTCGATTCCGTGGCGGCCCTGGCGGAGGAACGCCATGCCCGCGAGGAGGCCTCGCGGATTCGCTTGGCTACCGGCGTCAGCACGCTCGACAAGGGCGGCCGTAGAGAACTGCTCGACCCCTATATGGAAAGAGGCGTACGCAAGTGATCATCGACAGCCACGGGCATTACACAACGGCACCTAAGAAGTACACCGACTTCCATTTCGAGCTGGTTGGTGCGGCTTCTGAAGGGCGATCTCTGGCAGGCATGAGACCGGCCGATGTGAGCGACGACGAAATCCGTGAGAGCCTCGAGGATGCTCAGCTGCGGATGCAGCGCGAACGGGGCACGGACATCACAATCTTCTCTCCCAAGGCTGCGGGAATGTCGCATCACCTCGGTGACATCTCAGTGAGCACCCGATGGGCCGAGGCGTCGAACGACCTCATCGCCCGCGTGTGCGAGTTGTACCCGAAAAACTTCGTCGGTGCAGCGCAGCTGCCGCAGTCAGATGGTGCCGGCGTCGACGCTGCCGTGCGGGAGCTGCGTCGTGCGGTCAACGATCTCGGATTCATTGGATGTAACGTCAATCCGGACCCGTCCGGCGGCTACTGGTCTGGGACACCGCTGACCGATAAGTCATGGTATCCGCTGTGGGAGGCCATGGTCGAGCTCGATGTGCCGGGCATGATCCATGTCAGCAAGTCGTGCAATCCCAACTTCCACACCACAGGCGGGCACTACATCGCAGGCGACACCACAGCTTTCGTGCAGCTCATGCAATCGACGCTGTTCGATGACTTCCCGACACTGCGCTTGATCATCCCGCATGGTGGCGGTGCGGTCCCGTACCACTGGGGGCGCTATCGCGGACTAGCGCTCGACTCAGGGCTTAGTGACCTCGAGGAGGGGGTCATGAAGAACGTCTACTTCGACACCTGCGTCTATCACGAGCCAGGCCTGCGCCTGCTTACGGATGTAGTCCCGACCCGGAACATCATCTTCGCCTCGGAAATGGTCGGTGCAGTCCGGGGCTGCGATCCGAGAACAGGACGCCACTTCGACGACACCAAGACCTACATCGACGCGCTCGAACTTGACGCCGAAGCCCGGGGTGCGATCTTCCAAGGCAATGCGATGCGGGTGTTCCCGCGCCTGCAAGCTGCGCTTTCCGAGAACTGACTCGTACTTGAAAATCACCCGGCCGATCTCGTTCGAGCGGCCACCGACCGAACACACAGCAGTGTCTCAAAGGAGAGGTAAACCCATGAACATTAGGAAATCCCAGACCCGCATTACACGCACCATGCGTGCCCTCGGCGCAATGGGCATCGGCGCATCATTGATCTTCGCTTCCACTGCATGCAGTGGAAGCGAAGGGGGGACCAATCAGGATGGCGATCTCGTCAAGTTCGCGGTCGGTGTGCCGTCCCCGAATCTCTCGTTCTTCCCACTGTATGTCGGCCAGGCCGAGGGCCAGTTCGCGGATGTCGGCCTCGAAGTGGAGCTTCAGGCGGTGACCGTCGGCTCTACCGGAATGGCCGCATTGGAGTCGGGGAGTCTAAAGGCCTATGCAGGCCTTCTCGATAGCGCTGTCAGTGCAATAGCTGCAGGCGGGAAGTACAGCGTCATATCCGCGGTCAAGACGCAGAACGATTACACAATCGTCGCTCAACCGGAGATCACGAAGGTCGAAGATCTGAAGGGCAAGAAGATCGCGATCCAGGGTCCCGGGAACGGAACCGAACTGCAGACGAAGTGGCTCTTGGACGAGGTGGGCGTCGGCGCTGAGAACGCGACGTATGTCGCGGTTGGCGGGTCGAGTGACCGCATCGCAGCACTCTTGGCCGGACAAGTCGATGCGACGATCACCTTCGCACCGGGGAACTTCCAGGCAATTGCGGAAGGCATGAATAACTTGGCTGAGATGTCGGATTACATCGAGGACTTTCCCGGCGTCGTCCTCACTACGGGCAACGGCTTGCTGGAATCCGACTCCGAGGTGCTGTCGGACTTCCTCTCAGCCATGTACGCGTCGTCACAGTGGATCTATGACAACCCGGCCAAGGCACTAGAGCTGGCGAAGAAGACGCTTCCCTGGGAGCCGGCGATCGTGGAGGCGGCTTTCGCGCAGTATGTGGAGCATGAATGGTGGGCCACAGCAGACACTGCGAGTGTCAGCGACGCCACCGTCCAGTGGGCAATCGATCTGTCGAACACGTACTCGAATGACCAGATCTCTGTCACCCCGGCCGATGTGCTCGACATGAGCCTGATCCGGCCGAAGTCATAACTGACAAGAGCGGCGAAGGAGGCGTCTCTAATGACACAAGCACGAACGATCCTCAGTAAGCATCCCCTCGAAGAGGATGCTATGAATGCTGGCCGGGCTCAAGGCGATCCGCATATTCAGGCGAAGGATGTGTATTTCGCATATGGATCGCGCCTGATCCTCAAAGACATCAATCTCACTGTTCCGCGTGGCCAGGTCGTCGCCTTGATCGGTCCGAGCGGATGCGGCAAAAGCACGTTGCTGAAGCTCATTCAGGGGATTATTCAGCCGAGTTTCGGTGACGTCACGATTGACGGGGAACCCATCGTCGGTCCGAGTGGGGACCGTGCAACGATTTTCCAGCAGTTCGGTCTGCTGCCGTGGAAGACAGTGCTGAACAACGTGCTATATGGCACGAAATACCGGCGCACCGGGATGAGTTCCGCCCAGCGCAGGGAACAGGCGATGGAGTGGATCCACCGGGTCGGTCTTGCTGGGTTCGAGAACCATTTCCCGCGTCAGTTGTCCGGAGGCATGCAGCAGCGTGTCGGGATCGCTCGGGCGTTCGCCATCCGTCCGTCCGTCCTGTTGCTCGATGAGCCGTTTGGCGCTGTGGATGCACAGAACGCGGAGATCATGCGGGGCGAACTGATGCGACTCGTGACCGAGACGGCATGCACGGCACTATTGGTGACGCACAATCTCGACGAAGCGCTCGACGTTGCCGATCGAGTTGTCGTGATGGGGGCTCATCCGGGTGTGATCAAGGAAGACGTGCGGATCGATGCGCCCAGGGGCGAGGACGGCTGCCGAGCGGAGTGGCGGCATACGACCGAGCACAGGGAACTTCGCGAGCAGATGTGGCAGGTTTTGCGCGCCGAGGTGCTGAGAACGCAGAAGCCGCGGGAGATGGGAAGCGAATCATGAGCACGATGGGAACGTCTGCGATCGTGCAGGGCAAGGCCAGGACCCATCTCACACCCGAGCAGATCGAGGCAGCGGTCAAGGAGAGGGCCGGACACATCCGTGCGCGCGACAAAAGGGCGAGATGGCTGTACCCCGTGGTCCTGGGAGTGGTGGTTGCGGTGGTCTGGGAGGCTTACGGCCGTTTCGTGGGCTTCAACCCGATCATCTTCAGCTCGCCGAGCCAGATCTGGGAAGGATTCGTCTTTTATGCGCAGCACGAACTATGGAGCGACTTCCTGATCAGCGGTCGTGAGTACGTCTTGGGCATTTCCATCGGGATCGGTGCGGGCATCCCGTTGGGATTCATCATCGGGTCTAGTCGCAAATTGTCATACACCCTGGATCCTTTCATCGATGCGTTGAACGCCACCCCGATTCTCGCGCTGACTCCGCTGTTCGTGATCTGGTTCGGTCTGGGGATCGAGTCCAAGGTCGCCATCTGCGCGATACTCACGTTCTTCCCCATCCTGATCGCAGGGATCCACGGAGTGACGACCGTCGACCCACTTCTCATTGAAGCGGCGCGCAGTATGGGCGCCAAACGCCAGAGGGCGTTGTTCGTCGATGTCGTGGCCCCATCGACGTTGCCGTTCATCGTTGCCGGGTTGCGTCAGGCGATCCAGACCGGAACGACTGCCGTCGTCCTGGGTGAATTCATCGGTGGACTCGGAGGCGTGGGGTATCGCATCTTCGCATTCTCCAGCGGCTTCCAGACCGCTAGGTACCTCGCAGGGGTCTTCGTGCTCGTCACTGTTGCTGTCGTGCTGAATTATCTGCTGCGTTACGCCGAGCATCGGCTGTCTCCATGGAAGCAGACCGGAGAGGGCTGATCGTCTCGAAGGGGCCGGGATGCCGACGGCATCCCAGTCCCTTCGAGTTCGCCACGCGATGTCCATGAAGACGAAGCAATCGAGACTGGAGCAGCAATGAACTTTGACCTTCCCGAAGAGGCGGAGGAACTTCGCATTCATGTCGAGTCCTTCGCTGAGAAGATGCTCTCCCCCGGCGCGCTCGATCGCGCCCACTCCTCCGAGTACCCGTGGGAAGTGTCCCGGATGATGGCGGAGCAAGGGCTGCTAGGGCTGACAATACCTGAGGTGAAGGGAGGACAAGGAGCTTCTCTCCTGGAGGCCGTCATCGCCATCCAGGCGATCGCGAAATACGACCCGCGCAGCGCGGATGTCATCCAGGCGGGCAATTTCGGGGCGATCCGGACCATCGCCGAATACGCCGGTTCCGAATTGCAGGAGAAGTATCTTGCGCCGCTGCTCGCAGGCAGGGCGGTCGTTTCGCTAGGGATGACCGAGCCCGGTGCCGGATCTGCGGTAACCGACCTGATGACCTCAGCAAAACCGGACGGCGAGAACTTCCTGATCAATGGGACCAAGGTCTTCGGCACTCACAGCTCTGAGGCGGACTTTTACCTCGTCTACGTCCGCTTCGGCCGCGGCGTCGGCGGCATCGGATCGGTCATCATCGACCGCGATGCCCCAGGGGTGACTGTCGGCACGCCCTCGAAGTTCATGAACGGGGAGGAGTGGAGCCAGGTCTACTTCGATGACGTACGCATTCCCGCTTCACAAGTGCTACTGGGTGAAGGCGGCTTCAAGAGACAGATCAGCGGGTTCAACGTTGAGCGTCTGGGCAATGCCGCTCGTTCAATCGCCGTAGGTCGGTACGCCTTCGACTTCGCCGTCGAACATGTGTTGAATCGTGAACAATTTGGGCGACCATTGGCGGAGTTCCAAGGGTTGCAATGGATGTTCGCCGAACAAGCAGTCCGCCTTGAGTCGGCCCAGTTGATGCTGATGCGCGCGGTTGTCGAGGCTGATGCGGGGCTCCCTTTGGCTCATGCGACGGCCATGGCAAAGTATGCGGCCAACGATGCGGGTTTCAGCGCAGCGAACGTCGCGGTGCAAGCGCTTGGCGGCACCGGCTTCAGTGAAGAGGCACTTGTCGAGTACTGCTTCCGTCGCACCCGCGGTTGGATGATCGCCGGAGGCTCCACCGAGATGCTCAAGAACCGGATCGCGGAGGGCGTGTTCGGTCGCCGCTTCTCCCAACGCACGGGAGCTTCGCGATGACGACGTTCCTCTATAACGTGCTCTTTCATCCGACATCCGTCGCGATCGTTGGGGCATCCGACGACCCGTCTAAGACGACAGCGCGCCCATTGGCGTTCCTGCGCGAGTCGGGATGGGAGGGTGAGATCTATCTGGTGAACCCGACTCGCGAGACTGTACGCGGCGAGAAAGCCTACCCCAGCGTGATGGCATTGCCTGCAGTCCCCGATCACGTGTTCGTGCTCACAGCTTCCGAAACAGTCACCGGCATCGTGGCGGAGTGTGCGGCGCTCGGCGTCCCTGTCGTGACAGTCATGGCGGACGGGTTCATCGAGACTGATCCGCAGGGCGGCGCGCGCTTGAGCGCTCTGCGCGCCGCGATCGCAGGTACGAACACTCGCGTGCTCGGGCCCAGCAGCCTTGGGGTCGCCGAGGTACGCACAGGCTTCACACTGACGGCCAACGCCGCCTTCGCAGAGCGTGATCTGCCGGTAGGTGGAGTGTTCGTCGCTTCGCAATCCGGAAGTGTCATCGGTGCTCTGCTCTCCCGTAGCCGTGAGATGGGCGTCGGTCTTGCCGCACTTGTCTCGACCGGCGGAGAACTAGATCTTTCTCTCGGTGAGATCTGCGAGGCGGCGCTGGACAACCCTCAAGTCACCAGCTTCGCATTGTTCCTCGAGAACTTAAACGCCGCAGACGACTTGCGCCGGTTCGCCGCCGCCGCCGCCGAGCGAGGCAAGCCGATCGTTGCCTACAAGATCGGTCGCACTGAAGCCGGTGCAGAGTTGTCGGTATCACATACCGGTGCGCTCGCGGGGGATGATGTGATCGCCTCGGAGTTCTTCACGGAGTTGGGTATTGCCAGGGTCCGCAGCTTCGAAGCGCTCCTCGAAGCACAGCGGCTGGCAGCCGTGGCTCCGTTCCTCACCGGGCATCGCCGAGCGCCACGCGTCGCCGTGGTCTCGACGACGGGCGGCGGCGGTGCCATGGCCGTGGACTGCCTGGCATGGGCCGGTGCTCAACCGACAGCGCCGTCGGCGGCGACAAGAGCTCGCCTGGCGGAGAGAGGGGTCGTTGTCAGTCACGGCACGTTGATCGATCTCACGCTGGGTGGTACTCGCTACGACATCATGAAGGCCGTTCTCGACGTCGTCTGTACAGCTCCGGAGTTCGACGTGGTCCTGGTGGTGCCGGGCTCCTCCGCACGGTTCAATCCGGAGCACGCAGTGAAGCCGATCGCCGAGAGTGCTGTCAATGACAAACCACTCGCAGCCTTCGTCATGCCCGATGCGCCGAACGCCCTGAGATTGCTGCGCAGCAGCGGCGTCGCTGCATTCCGTACGCCCGAATCCGCGGCCGACGCCATCGTCTCCGTATTCGCACGGCGCGCGCCCAGAGACACCGACGGCGTCGTCGCGCGGGCCGGAGTCGAGACTGAGGTTCTGGACGAGGCGGAATCCACCGAATGGCTGATGAGGGCCGGTGTTGCGTTCGCCCCTTCGGCTGTCGTGTCGGTCAATGCGATTCCTGTCGAGTTGCCCGTCAGCGGCCCGGCAGCAGTGAAGGTGCTGTCGGCGGACCTGCCGCACAAGTCCGACGTCGGCGGTGTCATCCTGGGCGTTAGAGACGGGGCGGACATGAGGCGCGCCGTCAGCGAGATTGTCGCTTCCGTGGCGAAGAGCGCACCTGAGGTCCCGGTGGAGAGTGTGCTCGTGCAGCAGATGGTCTCGGGCGTCGGTGAGGTGCTGCTCGGCTACCGGGACGACCCGACAGCTGGCCCGATAGTGCTTCTTGCTGCCGGTGGTGTGCTGGCCGAACTGCACAAGGACCGCACGCTGCGTCTCGCCCCCGTTGATATTGAGGTGGCAAGGGAGATGGTCGATGAGATCGTCTCTCTCAAGGCGCTCGCTGGCTATCGGAGACTTCCGGAGGGAGACCTTGACGCGCTCGCCGAGGCGATAGTCGCAGTCTCGCGACTCGGTATCGTCTCCGGTGGGAGGGTGCGGGAGGCCGAGGTGAACCCGGTCATGGTACTCCGCAGGGGCAGTGGTGTGGTCGCCGTCGATGCGCTTGTACGAATCGACGTGCCGAGCAGGGTTCACGCCACAAGTTTCGACCTCGTGGAGCCGTGGGCATGAGCGGGCGCGTGATCGAATCCGTTCAAGACGGGGTGCTCGTTCTGGAGATCGACAATCCACCGGTCAACGCCATTTCTGCCACGATTCGCGCTTCGATCGTAGCCGGAGCGGAGCGGCTGGAAGCCGATCCGATGCTGGTGGCCGCGGTGCTGATCGGCTCCTCCGGGTCGTTCGTCGCGGGATCCGACATCAGTGAGTTCGACGGCGTCGTCCCTCTGCCGCTGCTGCCAGATGTGATCTCGGCCATCGAACGTTCTCCGAAGCCAGTGATCGCAGCGCTCGACGGCTTCGCGCTTGGTGGGGGGCTCGAACTCGCCCTCGGCTGCGATGGCCGCGTCGCGACCCCAAATCTCCGAATCGGACTCCCGGAGGTCACTCTCGGGATCGTTCCTGGCGCCGGAGGCACTCAGCGATTGCCTCGTCTCATCGGCCGTGCGAAGGCTCTCGAGATCGTCCTGTCGGGTCGCCGACTCTCCGGTGCTGAGGCGCACCGGCTCGGCATCGTCGATGAGCTTGTCGACGGGGACCTTCGCAAGGCGGCCGTGCGGTTCGCGCTCACGTCGACCAAGAGTCGAGTGGCAGATCTTACGGTTCCCTATGACGAGGCGGACCTCGACGACGTCGCCATGCAGACGCTGCGTGGTCCGCGGCGTCCAAATATTGGTGCTGCCATCGACTTGATCCGCAACGCCGGAGTGATCGAGGTGGGAGAAGCCCTCCGGAAGGAACGCGAGATATTCGATCATCTCCGTGTGTCCGATGATGCCCAGGCCTTGCGCCATGTCTTCTTCGCGGAGCGTGCGGCTTCGCGTCGCGCCGCTATCGCGCCGAGCAGAGAGCAGCCGTCGCGCGTGGGCATCATCGGCGCCGGCGCCATGGGCGCCGACATCGGCACGGCATTCGCGCTCGCGGGTGTCGGCGTTCAGCTCATCGACACCGAGCCGGCTCAGGTCGAACGCGGCCTGAGTCGACTTCGTGAGGCGATTGACAAGGCAATCCGTCGTGGCCGACTCAGCGCGGACGACGCGGCGAAGCTCGTCGCGCGCCTGGGCGCATCCACCGACTACGCCGACCTCGGCGGCACGGACCTCGTGATCGAAGCTGTGGTCGAGAACGCGGATGTCAAGGCTTCCGTCCTGCGCTCGGCGGCCACCTACGCACCACATGCGCTACTGGCGACCAACACGTCTTATCTGAGCGTGACGGAACTGTCCACTGTGCTGAAAGAACCGGGCCAGCTGATCGGGATGCACTTCTTCAACCCCGCCGATGTCATGAAACTCTTGGAGATCGTGCCGGGAGCCTATACGTCCGACGATTCACTGGCGTTCTCACTAAGTGTCGCCAAGATGCTCGGCAAGACGGCCGTGATCGCTGACGACCGTGAAGGGTTCATAGGTAATCGGATCTACTCGACGTATCGGCGCCACGCAGAATTCCTACTCGAGGATGGCGCGATGCCGTCAGAGGTGGACGCGGCAATGGAACAGTTCGGATTCGCGATGGGACCGTTTGCGGTCGCCGACCTGTCGGGTCTGCAGATTGCACAGTCGCTACGGCAGCGGTGGCGCAACACTGGACGGCTCCCGGCGCGGTATGTAGAAATCCCCGACCTGCTCTGCGAGCGCGGATGGCTCGGACGACAGAGCGGCCGAGGCTATTACCGGTATGAGGGCGGACATCGAATCGTGGACGCGGAAGTGCAGGGGATCATCGTCGCGGAGTCGGCTCGCAAGGGAATCAAACGACGTAAGATCGGCACAGAAGAGATCGTCTCGCGAATGCTCGGAGCGATGGTCGTCGAGGGAGCCAGAGCGGTGCGCGACGGTACAGCGCTCCACGTCGACGATGTCGACGTGGCGATGGTCAACGGCTTCGGGTTTCCTCGCTTCACCGGCGGTCCGATGTGGTGGGCGCGGCAGCTCTCGCGCTCGGGTCGGACGGGCCTCGCCGAGCTCGTGGCGACTGCCTCCCATGAGGCGACTGCCTCGATCACGGACGTGCTCAGCGATGTCTGACCATCACCTGTCGGGGGCGCTCGCGCAGCTGGCACTCGACGCCGCGGATGCCGCGGGGTCGCCGAACACGTCGACGGCTGCGGTCCGTACTCTCGTGGATTGGTTCGCTGTCGCGGTCGGCGGGACTGCTGCCCCTGCTGCGCAGGCTCTTCGGCGTGCCTTCGCGTCGACGCGCGGCGATGTGCGGCTGATCGCCTCGCACCGGCTGTCCAGCAGCGCGGAGACCGCGGCCCTGATCCACGGGACGGCAGCTCATGCCCTCGAGTTGGACGACATTTATTCGCCGGGTCTCTATCATCCCGGCGCTCCTACGATCGCTGCAGCACTGGCGAGCGCCGAAAGCGTCGGAGCGTCTGGAGCAGCGTTAGTCCGAGGAGTTATCGCCGGAATCGAGATCGGGTGCCGCATCGCCATGGACCTCGGGCCGCATCACTATCGGCATTGGCACACCACGGGCACAGCGGGCACGATTGGCGCTGCAGTGGCGGCGACCGTAGTGCGCGACGCATCGCTGGAACAGGTCGCGCAGGCGATAGCGATCGCCGGGACCATGTCAGCGGGACTTCAGCAGACTTTCCGCCGGGACGGCCAGGCCAAGCCGCTGCATGCCGGGCATGCAGCTCAATCAGGGGTGATCGCCGGACTTGGCGCGATGGAAGGCCTCACCGGCGCACCCGACATTCTGGAAGGGTCATCCGGACTGGCCGTCGCCACTGGCGTCGAGACAACCTGGGAAGCGAGTCGAGCTCCGTTGACCACCCAACTCTGCATTGAAGATCTCACAGTCAAGCCGTATCCATGCTGCGGCCATACATTCGCCGCGATCGATGCCATACGGGAATTGCGTGCGCGTGGTGTGCGACTGCACGACGTCATCGGTTTGACCGTGGATACCTACTCTGCGGCACTGGCGACCGCCGGGATTCCCATGCCGGGAAAGCCATCCGAAGCGCGCTTCAGCATTCCCTTCGCCGTCGTCACCGCACTCCATGACGAACAGGTCACCCGGGAATCCTTCGTTGAGGAACGCGTGGCCGACCCACGGATCGTCGACATGCTCCCGCGGGTCACGTTACGCGCACATCCGGATTTTGACGATGTCTTCCCTGCTCGCCGCGGCGCGCGAGTGACCGTGACGCTGACGGATGGGACAGCAATAGCCGCAGACGCCCCCGACCGACTCGGCAGCCCGGAGAATCCGATCAGCTCTGAAGCACTGAATGCGAAATTCGACGATCTCGTCAGACCGTCACTGGGGGCAGATCAGGCGACAAGACTTCTGAAGATGATCTCCAGCATCTCGTCGTTGCCGACTGTCGGTGACTTGCCGGTGACATCGAACGTCAGTGAACGAGAAGAGAGCCGATATGACCAGCACACACATTTATGACGCCGTTCGGACGCCATTCGGACGTGCGGGTGGGGCGCTCGCTGGTGTCCGTCCCGATGATCTCGCGGCGACCGTGTTGCGCGCGATCGTGGAGAGAGCAGAGCTCGATGCAGCGCGCATCGATGACGTGATCATCGGGAACGCGAATCAGGCCGGTGAGGACAATCGGAACGTAGCGCGGATGGCCGCGTTGCTTGCTGGATTCCCGACCACCGTCACCGGCGTGACCGTGAATCGGCTGTGCGCCTCGAGCGTCGAGGCCGTTATTCAAGGGGCGCGGGCTATCGAGTCCGGAGACGCCGACATCGTTCTCGCCGGCGGTACGGAATCGATGAGTCGAGCGCCCTTCGTCGTGGAGAAATCGGCACAGCCCTTTCGTGCGATCGGCAACCAGACTATGTGGAATACCGCTATCGGCTGGCGCATGATCAATCGGGCGTTGCCAACCCATTGGACGATCTCGAACGGTGAGGCGGCCGAGAAGGCCGCGGCCGCATACGGTATCAGCCGCGTGGAGCAGGACGCGTTCGCCGTGCGCTCGCACGAACTCGCGGTCAGAGCATGGGCGGATGGAACCTACGATGGTGAGGTTGTGCAGGTTGCGGGGGCCGAGCTCGTGCGCGATGAGGGAATCCGTGACGACTCCACGATCGAGAAGCTTGCGAATTTGCGCGCGCTGTTCGCGGTTCGGGGAACCGTGACTGCAGGCAATTCCTCGTCGGTTAACGACGGCGCTTCGGCCGTGCTGCTGGGACGCGAGGGTGCTCTCGAAGCTGAGCCGCTCGCTTACATCACCGGACGAGCCGCGCACGGCGTCGATCCGGATGAGTTCCCGACGGCACCGATCGAAGCAGCGAACAAGGCCCTTGTCCGCGCCGGACGCACCTGGGCCGACGTGGATTTCGTTGAACTGAACGAGGCGTTCGCCTCGCAGGCGCTTGCATGCTTACGAGGTTGGCCCGACCTCGATCCTGAAAGACTCAACATTCATGGCGGCGCGCTCGCGATTGGGCATCCGCTCGGAGCATCAGGCGGTCGGATTATCGGCCATGCCGCCCACGAACTGAAAAGGCGCGGTGCCGGAGTCGCTGTTGTCGCTATCTGCATTGGAGTGGGTCAGGGACTCGGGGTGGTTCTTGAACGATAAGATGAAGACTGAGTGTCTTGATATGCGGTACCCGGTTCCACACGGCGAGCCAAAGCGGGAAGCTCGCCCGACTACAATCGACGCAGGCGCGAGGAGGTTCGATGAAGATCTACGTACTGGTGAAGGAAGTTCCCGACACCTATGGTGACCGCAAGCTCGATCTCGAGACCGGGCTGGCTGATCGTGCGGCCGGTGATGTGGTGCTCGATGAGATCACCGAGCGTGCTCTCGAGGTCGCGCTGACGTTCGCGGACAAGAACGCCGGCACCGAGGTGGTCGCGCTGTCGATGTCGCCGGAGTCCTCCACGGCGTCCGTCCGGCGCGCACTGGCGATCGGTGCGGGATCGGCCGTGCATGTCGTCGACGAGCAGCTGCGTGGAGCGGACCTGGGTCTGACCGCTGAGACGCTGGCCGCCGCCGTTCGTCGCGGCGAGCCCGATCTGGTCATCACCGGCAACCTCTCCACCGACGGCTCCGGCGGCATGATCCCCGCGATGCTCGCCGAGCACCTCGGGTACGCGCAGGTCACCGCCCTCAGCGCGGTCGAGATCTCTGCCGACGGCGTCTCGGGCACCCGTGCCGCGGACGACGGCGCGCAGCAGGTGTCTGCATCCTTCCCTGCGGTGATCTCGATCACCGAGGCGCTTCCCGACGCACGCTTCCCGAATTTCAAGGGCATCATGGCGGCGAAGAAGAAGCCGCTCGAGGTGCTCTCTCTCGCCGATCTCGGCGTCTCCGCCGACCCGGCCGAGGCCCCGCGCACGATCATGACCGCCGTGTCCGAGAAGCCTCCGCGCGCCGCAGGCGTGAAGATCACCGACGAGGGTGATGCGGCGGCTCAGCTCGTCGAATTCCTCGCGCAGAACAGGCTGGTGTGATCATGGCGTACCCCGAGAACTCGATCCTCGTCCTCGTCGATGTCGATCCCAGCGGCAGCGCCGCCAGCAGCACGGCGGCGCTGATCGGCGCCGCATCGACCGTCGGTGCGCCGGTCGCGCTGATCGTCGGCGGCACGCAGGCCGCGACGGATGCCGCTGCCGCGGCCGGCGCGCAGGTCGTGCTCACCGCCGCGGGAGACGCGGCCGCGCTGACCGTGCCGGTCGTCGATGCACTGCAGGCCGCGTACCGGCAGGTGCAGCCGGATGCCGTGCTCGTCTCCAACTCGATCAGCGGCCGCGACGTCGCGGGACGCTTCGCCGTGCGTGAGAAGCTCGCCCTGTCTGTGGATGCGGTCGGCGTCTCGCGCGACGATGAGGGCATCACCGCCCAGCACTCCGTCTACGGCGGCTCCTTCCTCACCGACTCGGCGCCCACCTTCGGCACCCCGGTCATCACTGTGCGCCAGGGCGCCGTCGACACGCGCGCCGATGCCGCGACGCCCGTGATCGAGGAGCTGGCCGTCACGGCATCCGGTGCCGTCGCGGCGACCGCCGGTGAGATCGCGGCCGTGGAGAAGACCTCCTCGCGGCCCGAGCTGCGCGGCGCGACCAAGGTCGTCTCGGGCGGCCGCGGACTGGGTTCGAAGGAGCAGTTCGCGCTCGTCGAGCAGCTCGCGGATGCGCTGGGTGCAGCCGTCGGTGCTTCGCGCGCGGCGGTGGATGCCGGCTACATCCCGTATGCGCACCAGGTCGGCCAGACCGGTGTCTCGGTGTCGCCGCAGCTGTACATCGCGCTCGGCATCTCGGGTGCGATCCAGCACCGTGCCGGCATGCAGACCGCCAAGACGATCGTCGCGATCAACAAGGACGGCGAGGCGCCGATCTTCGACGTCGCCGACTTCGGCATCGTCGGTGACGTGTTCACCATCGTGCCGCAGCTGATCGAGGCGATCGAAGCCCGGAAGAAGTAGGGCCAGACCGGTGATTGAGCGAGCGCAGCGAGTCGGAATCCGACGCGGCCTGCCGCGGGTCAAGGGCGGCGAGGCCTGGCCTCCCGCCGTCGAGATCGAGGACGCTGACGCGCCCGCGTCGGGTACGGATGCCGCGCCGTCTGCGACATCCCGTGCCGTCGACGAACCGGTGGGCACGGTGGAGGCGGCTCCTGGGGTGCAGGATTCCGCCGCACCCGTGGCAGCTGCCTCTGCGCCCGCCGCAGCGGGCGCGTCCCTTCGCCGCGGACTTCCACGCGTGGCCGGCGGAGACCCCTGGCCCCCTGCATCCGCTCCCGCACCGGCTGCTCCCGCAGCGGCGTCGAGTGCACCGGATCTCGCCGAGCGTGCGGATGCCGCCGGTGAAGAGACCGTGCCGTCGGCAGTACCCGCCGCATCCGCTCCCGTGGCCGCGACGCCTGCCGCATCATCCGTCTCCGTCGCTTCCGCCGATGGCACCGCACTGCGCCGCGGCCTGCCGCGTGTGGCCGGTGGCGACCCCTGGCCTCCGGCAGGAACGTCACGCGTGATCGCGGCGCCCGCTGCCGTCGAGCCCGCCGCGAGCACTCCTGCCGCAGCATCCGTTTCCTTCGCTCCCGCCGAGCAGGCGCCACCGGCCGTCGCCGTGGCATCCGATCGCCCCGACCTCTCCACACCGCTGCCGTTCACCCGCACCGTGTGGCAGGGCACGACGCCGCGCCACGCGACGGAACCCGAGCGCGAGCCCTCGAAGCTGCGTCCGTCGTGGCCGCAGGCGATCAGCGGGCTGCTCGGCCTGGCCGCCTTGGGACTGATCGCGGTTGCCGGGGTCTTCCTGATCCGTGCGTTCCTGAGCCTGTCGTTCATGCAGGACTTCCTCACCACCTACCCCGGCGAATATCACCCGGCGGTCGACGTGCAGCCCGGCTTCGCACCGTGGGCCAACTGGGCGCACTTCTTCAACATGTTCCTGATGGTGCTGATCATCCGCTCCGGTCTGCGGGTGCGCTCCGAGAAACGGCCCACCGCGTTCTGGACGGCGCGCGGCAAGGCCAAGAGCAAGATCAGCCTGACCCTGTGGTTCCACCAGGCGCTCGATTTGCTGTGGATCATCAACGGCGTCGTCTTCGTCGTGCTGATCATCACCACCGGCCACTGGGCGCGCATCGTGCCCACCAGCTGGGAGGTCTTCCCGAACGCACTGTCGGCAGGTCTGCAGTACGTCTCCTTCGACTGGCCGCTCGACAACGGCTGGGTCAACTACAACAGCCTGCAGCAGCTGGCCTACTTCACGACCGTGTTCCTCGCGGCACCCGTGGCCGTCGTCACCGGGTTCCGGATGTCGGGCCTGTGGCCGAAGAAGGCCGAGAAGCTGTCGAAGGCGTACCCCGTCGAATGGGCGCGCGCCCTGCACTTCCCGACCATGCTCTACTTCGTGGCGTTCATCATCGTGCACGTCGCGCTGGTGTTCCTCACCGGGGCGCTGCGCAACCTGAACCACATGTTCGCCGCACAGGGCTCGGTCGACGGCGTCGAGTACGCCGCGAACTGGACCGGCTTCGGGGTCTTCGTGCTCGCGATGGTCGTGATCGCGGGCGGGTGGTTCGCCGCACGCCCACTCGTGATCGCCCCGATCGCGAAGCTGTTCGGGCAGGTTTCCGGGCGCTGATCCGTCGCTCTTTCCTTTTCCGGAAAGAACGTCGAATGTTGAGCGGTCATGAACTGCGGATCCTCGCAATCCTTCGCATCCGATCAGTAACCTGACGGAGGCCGGCACAGACGCCGGGACGGAAGGATCGCAGTGACGCAGATCGGAATCGTGCAGGAAGGGCCGGAGGAGGCGCGGGTCGCCGCGACCCCGGCCACCGTGCAGACCCTGGTGAAGCTCGGCTACGAGGTGGCCGTCGAGGAAGGCGCCGGAGCGCGCTCCTCGTACCCCGACGAGGAGTACCGGCAGGCGGGGGCGCAGGTCATCCCGACGGCGGATGCCTGGGCCAGCGCGGTCGTGCTGAAGGTGAACCCGCCGACGGAAGCCGAGATCGCCCGGCTCTCGGACGGCGCGACCCTGATCGCGCTGCTCTCGCCGGCGCTGCGGCCGGAGCTGGTGCAGTCCCTCGCGCAGCGCGGCATCACCGCCCTCGCGCTCGACGCCGTGCCGCGCATCTCCCGGGCGCAGTCCATGGACGTGCTCAGCTCGATGGCGAACATCGCCGGCTACCGTGCGGTGGTCGAGGCCGCGAACGAGTTCGGACGCTTCTTCACCGGACAGGTGACCGCAGCCGGTAAGGTCCCGCCGGCCAAGGTGCTCATCGCCGGTGCCGGCGTCGCAGGCCTCGCCGCGATCGGTGCGGCCTCCAGTCTCGGCGCCATCGTGCGCGCCACCGACCCGCGCGCGGAGGTGGCCGATCAGGTGCACTCCGTCGGCGGCACCTACCTGCCCGTCGACGTCGAGGTCGCGGCGTCCGCCGACGGCTACGCCAAGGCCACCAGCGCCGACTACGACCGCCGCGCGGCGGAGATCTACTCCGAGCAGGCGGCGGACGTCGACATCATCATCACCACCGCGCTCATCCCCGGACGCGCAGCGCCCCGACTGATCACGGCATCCGATGTCGCTCTCATGAAGCCCGGCAGCGTGATCGTCGACATGGCGGCAGCCCAGGGCGGCAACGTCGAGGGATCGGTCGCGGGTCAGCGGGTGGTCAGCGCGAACGGCGTGATCATCCTCGGATACACCGACCTCGCCTCGCGGCTGGCGGCCCAGGCCTCGCAGCTGTACGGCACGAACGTCGCCAATCTCGTCGCGCTGCTCACGCCCGGCAAGGACGGCGTGCTCGCCATCGATTTCGACGACGTGGTGCAGCGCTCTGTCACCGTGGTGCGCGACGGCGAGATCACCTGGCCGCCGCCGGCCGTGCAGGTCGCGGCTGCACCGCCGGCATCAGCCGCCCAGGCGGCTCCCGAGCCCGTCGCGGAGAAGCAGCCGATGTCGGCCGCGAAGAAGGTCGGGTTGATCGTCGTCGGCATCGCCGCGCTGTTCCTCGTCAACCTCTTCGCCCCGGCCCCGCTGCCCGAGCACTTCACCGTGCTGATGCTGTCGGTCGTGATCGGCTTCTACGTGATCGGGAAGGTGCACCACGCGCTGCACACGCCGCTCATGTCGGTGACCAACGCCATCTCGGGTGTCATCATCGTCGGCGCCATGCTGCAGATCACGGATGCGAACCCGATCGTGCAGGTGATCGCGGCGGTCGCCGTGCTCGTCGCCAGCATCAACATCTTCGGAGGCTTCGCCGTGACCCGCCGAATGCTCAGCATGTTCACGAAAGGCGGCCGCAAGTGAGCGTCGACGCACTCGCCGGGGCCGCGTACATCGTCGCCGCCCTGCTGTTCATCCTGAGCCTTGCCGGGCTCAGCCGCCACGAATCCGCCCGTGCGGGCGTGATCTACGGCATCGTCGGCATGGCCATCGCGCTGCTGTCGACCCTCGCGCTGACCCTTGCGGATGCCTGGGGTGGAGCCGGATCGACGTTCGGGCTCGTCCTGCTCGGCGTCGGCGTGCTGGTCGGCGCCGCGATCGGGCTGTGGCGGGCCCGGGTCGTGCAGATGACCGAGATGCCCGAGCTGATCGCTCTGCTGCACAGCTTCGTCGGGATCGCCGCCGTGCTGGTCGGTTGGAACGGCCACCTCGCACATGCCCCGATCGCCGCTGAGCTGGTCGGCATCCACAATGCCGAGGTCTTCATCGGCATCTTCATCGGCGGTGTGACCTTCACCGGCTCGATCGTGGCGTACCTCAAACTGTCGGCGAAGATGTCCTCGCGCCCCCTCATGCTGCCGGGCAAGAACGTGCTGAACGTCGGCGCGCTGGTGGCGTTCGTCGTCCTCACCGTCTGGTTCGTCGCCGATCAGCAGCTCTGGCTGCTGATCGCGGTCACCGTGCTCTCGTTCGCGCTCGGATGGCATCTGGTGGCTTCCATCGGGGGTGGCGACATGCCCGTGGTCGTCTCGATGCTCAACAGCTACTCCGGCTGGGCGGCGGCCGCCGCCGGCTTCCTGCTGAACAACGACCTGCTCATCGTCACCGGCGCGCTGGTGGGATCGTCTGGTGCGTACCTGTCCTACATCATGTGCAAGGCGATGAACCGGTCGTTCCTGTCGGTGATCGCCGGCGGCTTCGGCATCGTCGCCTCCTCGTCGGGAGATGAGGAGATGGGCGAGTACCGCGAGACGACGGCGGATGCTGTCGCCGCCCGTCTCGCCGAGGCGCAGAGCGTGATCATCACGCCGGGCTACGGCATGGCGGTCGCGCAGGCGCAGTACCCCGTCGCCGACCTGGTCGCCCGACTCCGCGACCGCGGGGTGGACGTGCGCTTCGGCATCCATCCCGTCGCCGGACGCCTGCCCGGGCACATGAACGTGCTGCTCGCCGAGGCGAAGGTCCCGTACGACATCGTGCTCGGCATGGACGAGATCAACGACGACTTCGCGAGCACGAGCGTGGTGCTGGTGATCGGGGCCAACGACACGGTGAATCCCGCCGCCGCAGAGGATCCGGGCAGCCCCATCGCCGGGATGCCGGTGCTGCACGTGTGGGAGGCTGCGAACGTCGTCGTGTTCAAGCGCTCGATGGCCGCCGGCTACGCGGGCGTGCAGAACCCGCTGTTCTTCCGCGAGAACACGCAGATGCTGTTCGGGGATGCCAAGGAGCGCGTCGAGGACATCGTGCGGGCGCTCTGAAACGACCGTCTGTGGGGCGCAAATGCTTGCTTCAGCCCTCGGGAAGTGGGCTTTTACGCCCCACAGACGGTCCTTCGGCGTAGAGGCTCAGCGCACGAAGCGGACCTCGGTGAGCGTCTCGCCGAGGAACGGCTCGGTGTGGCTGGCGCCGTCGAGGGCGAAGCCGTTGCGCACGTAGAAGCGGTGCGCGCGGGGGTTGTCCTCGGCGACCCAGAGGTACAGCGGCTCGCCGGCGTCGACGGCGGCGTCGAAGAGCTGCTGGCCGAGCCCGGTGCCCTGGTACTGCTCCAGCAGATAGATGAAGTAGAGCTCGCGCAGCGCGGGGGCATCCTTGTCGCGGGCGGGGCCGGAACCCACGAAGCCGACGATCTCGCCGTCGACGAGGGCGGCGCTCATCTTGAAGTCGTCGCCCTGACGGGCCCAGTTGGTCCACAGCTCGGCCATGCGCCGGGGGGAGATCCGCTCGAGGGCGGCCTTGCTGATCAGGTGGTCGTAGGTCTCGTGCCACGTCTGCGCGTGCACGCGACCGAGGGCTTCCGCGTCCACATCGCGGACCGGACGGACGATGATCTCAGACTGGGCTTCGGCGCTCATGCCCGTGACTCTACGCGCGCTGACCCGACAGGTGAAATCGACCGATGACGCATGACGGGCTCTGTAGGGTCCAGCCAATGAACTTGGGTGATCCGTCGAGGAACACTACGATCGGCCGATGTGAATGTCATCTGGCGCACCCTCCTCGTGATCCTGCGTGCCCGCCTCCGGCTGCGTCGAGGACGCCCCCTGGAGGTCGCCGGCATCGGCCGCATCCGTCTGACGACCCTGCCCACGGATCTGGACATCCTGCGGCACATGAACAACGGTCGCTACCTGTCGCTGTTCGACCTCGGTCGCTGGGACCTGCTCATCCGCACCGGTCTGTTCGATGCGATGAACGATCGCGGCTGGTATGCCGTCGTCTCCAGCGAGACCGTCACGTTCCGCAAGTCGCTGCAGCTCTGGCAGCGCTTCGACATCGAATCGCGCTTCACCGGTCATGACGACAAGGCTCTCTTCCTGGAGCACCGCGCGGTGGTCGACGGCGAGGTCTACGCCCGCGTCGTCGTGCGGGCACGGATGCTGCGCCGCATCGGCGGCACCGTTCCTCATGACGAGCTGTTCGCCGCGGTCGGCACGCCGGAGGGCGTGCCGGAGATCGACGAATGGATCCACGACTGGGCGGCGGCATCCGCTCTTCCATCGACGCGCCGGCCGGCACCCAGCATCTGGCGCTGAACCGCGGCTCTTTCCGTAAGCTGGTGCGGACAGTCCAGGGGGATGCCATGACCAACGATCCGACCGGGCCCGTGCAGCCGCCGCAGCCGCCGGAGCCGCCCGAGTACGTGCAGCCGCCCGAGCCGCCCGCATTCACGCAGCCGTCGACTCCGCCTGCGTATCAGGCCCCACCCGCTTATCAGACCCCGCCCGCGTATCAGGCCCCACCCGCTTATCAGGCTCCACCCGCTTATCAGGCTCCGGCAGCCCCGCAGCAGCCCGCTGTGCAGCCGCCGTACGTCGGCTACGGCCAGCCGCACGCGGTCAACGCGCAGGGCTACCCCGTCGCGTCGTACCCTGGCTACGGCGGCGCGCCCGGCTACGGCGGTGCGCCCGGCTACGGCGCCGCGCCCGGACAGTTCCCGGCGCAGCCCATCGGCGGACTGCCGATCAGCGCGATCATCGTGTCCTCAGTGGCATTCCTCATCGGCCTGCTGCCGTTCATCGGCCCGCTCGTGGCGCTCACCGGACTCACGCTCAGCATCTTCTCGCTGCGGCGCCCGCGCGGCCGTGTGCTGGGGATCGTCGGCATCATCCTGTCGTCCCTGGCGCTGCTCACCGGCCTGCTGATGACGTTGGGATTCATCGCATCGGTGCTGGGCGGATAGGCTGACGCGCCGATCGCGATATCGTGATGCCGTGCTGACCATTCTGCGCACCGTGGGCCGTGTGCTCCTGCGCCACTGGCCCGCGATGCTCGCGTGGTACCTCGGCGGCATCGCGGTGCACTACGCGGTCGTGCAGGTGGCAGGCGTGGTCGGCGCGCATTCCGCCACTGTCGGGTTCCTCATCCTCCCGGTCGCCATTCTCGCCCGACTGGTCAGCTACGTCGCGATGTTCCTCGTGCTGCGTGATGGCCTGCGCGAGCTGAACACCCTGGCGCCGCTCCCGGAATCGGCCGAGGAGCGCCGCCGCACCTTCCTCTCGGCGCTGCTCGCCGGCATCCTCCCGTTCCTCGCCGTCTACTGGGGACAGGGACTGCTCGGTGAGGACGTGGTCGCCTACTCCGCACGTGCGCTGCGCGAGCGCACCGACATCATCTGGACCACCGTGTTCGAGACCGGGACACCCCTGGACGACAGCGACAGCGTGCTGAATCTGCCGTTGAACGTGTGGACGGCTCTGATCATCATCATCGCCTTCACAGCGCGGTGGGCGTGGACCAAGTGGCAGCAGCGCATCCCCGGGTGGGTGTCGCCGATCGCGGTGTACCTCGAGGTGGTCTGGGTGTTCTTCTCGGTGATCGTGATCGGAGACCTCACCGACACTCTGAAGGGCTGGGTCGACTCCCGCGCGGCGATGGCATGGTGGGAGCAGATCCGCGAAGGCGTGCTGACGGCGGTCGCGCCACTGCGCTGGCTCTGGGACGGGATCGGCTGGACGATCGGCGAGGCCGGTCCCATCCTGTTGGCACCTCTCGCCTGGCTCACGGTCGGCGGAGTCGTGTACGGCCAGGCGATCGTCGCCGAGAAACTGCGCATCGAGAACGAGGTCCTCACGACGCTGCGCGAGCACGCCGCGGTGGTTCCGAGTCCTGTCCTGCGCCGGCTGAAGGACCTGCGCGACGAGCTGAGCTCACGCTTCGTCCCGATCGGGCGCGCGCTGCTGCTGATGTGGCGGGCGGGGCCGGTGCTGATCGTGTCGTACGCCCTGCTGCACGTGGCGGTGAAGACGCTCGAGACCTACCTGGAGTTCGGTGCATCTCGGCTGGTCGGAGCGCACGACCTGACCTTCTGGAGCATCGTTCTTCCCCTTGTCTCGCTGGTCCCGCTGCTGATCACCGAGCCGCTGCGCATCGCCGTGATCGCCGGGGCGTACGACGCCACGCTCGGTCGGCTGCGCTCACGGCAGCAGCACCGCGTCGATTCCGGCGACATCGTGCGCGGCGAAGCGGACGTGCGGGCGGTCGCGGATGCCGCGGGAGTGCTGCCGGACGCCGTGCTCGAAGCCGGCCGCTCACCGGAGACCACCGGCGGTCAGGGATCTATCGAGAACCTCACGAACCGGTCGTCTCCGACCGGATCCACCTCGACCCAGAACGGGCCCTCGACGTCATCCGGGACGACGAAGGCCACGACCAGCGAGTAGGGCTGCGCCGAGTCCGGATCGTCCTCGTCGGCCAGGTCGCTGATGCACGTGGAGGGCTCGTCGTCGTTGAACGGGATGCCGATCTCGGAGCGCATCGGAGTCCACTCCCGCCCTGTGCTCTGCTGCACGAGCACCGGTGCCGCGCACTCCACCGCCGCACCGTCGGGTGCGACGGGGATGACGGCGGCGAGCAGACGCGTGCCCTGGGGCATGTCCATGCCGCTGACATCCGCGATCTCGCCGCTGCGTACCGGACCCCAGGTCGCGCCGTTCAACTCGGTCGTCCCGTCGTCCGCAGCCATGACCGCATTCACCTTGCGGGTTCCGTAGCCGTAGTACGCGAACCATTCGTTCCAACCCACTCCGATGCCGACGACGGGGACCAGCACCAGTAGGGCGAGCAGAGGCAGCCGGTTCGTGCGCCACCAGCCGTCGCGATCGCGGCTGGGGACCGGGCCAGGGCTCCGCGCCGCGTCGGGGTCCGACGCGGGCTCGGGGCTCGACGGGGGCGCCGGGATCGTCATCCGCGGGTCCAGCCCGTCTCCGACAGGACGATCGACTCTTCGACGGGCACATCCTCCAGCGCGATCGGGATCTCGATGACACCGTCGTAGCGGACATCCGACGGGATGCTGAGCCGCAGCGTCGCCGTGCCCTTCAGCGCCTCGTCCGGCAGCTCGAAGGCGAGGCTTCCGCTTCGAGGCACGCCTGTGACGAGGCGCTGCCGGAAGAAGGTCTCGCCGCGCTCGGTCGCTCCGAAGATGCGGTCGCCGATCGTCAGCTCGGCGAAACCCAGCGACGCCGCGTACTGCGACTGCAGCGCGGCCGCGTCCATGTCGACCACCAACCAGGTGCCGTCCGCCGACCAGCCTCGCGCGTCGGTGAGGGTGCGCGCGGCTCGCACGCCGGTCACGGTGAGCTCGAGGTTGCGGGTCGCGGCGGGCTCGCCGATCGCGGTGCGGGTGGCGAAGCTCGCCTCCGATGCGCCGTCGGGCAGCGCCACCGTGTTGAGCACCCACGCGCCGGCGAGCAGCACAGCGGTCATCGCCCAGGGGAGGATCTTCGCGGTCCACCGGCGTTCTGCGACGACGGGTGCGGTCACGATCCGCCATCCTCGTCGCTCGCGGAGACCTCGTGCACCGTGGCGGTGAGCACCGCGCCGACGACCACGTCGTCCCAGAAGTCCACCCCGCGTTGCACGTTGGTGCCGACCCGGTGCGTGGAATCGGGCAGTGTGAGCGTCACCTCGTCGCCGTCGTGCAGATCGTCCGGGCCGACCAACCAGGCCAGCACCAGGTGCGCGGGCACGTCGGGTTGCAGCATCGTACCGCCGCTGCCATCCATGCGGGACACTGCGGGCTTGGCGTCGAGACCATCGACCCGGATGCCGTCGACCGTCGGCGACGCGGCGCTCAGCGCGGTCGCCGATCGGGGCCTGTCGAACGTGTTCACGGCTTCGACGATCACCGCCAGCACCCGCTCGTTCTTCGTCGCATCGGGATAGACCGCGGCTGTCCCGCGTTCTGCTCGCAGCTCGATCCGCTGAACGACCAGCTGCAGATCCGAACCCTCGTACTGCTCTCCTGCGGCCACCGTGGGCGTCGGCGGGGGCGGCACCTCCTCGAGGCCGCCGAAGGCCGCCGTCGCGGCGAGCAGCACGCCGCCTCCGGCGGTGAGCATCCACGGCGTCGGGATCAGGCTCGCCATGCGTCGCACCCGGGTGAGCAGAGTGCGCTCGGGTGGCGGCGAGAGCGGCGCGGCGGTCACCAGATCAGCATAGGGCGACTCGACCCGTCGACGACTTCGCGCGCCACCAGCGGGATCATCTGCCCTCGCGGGCCCTCCAGACCTACGCTGGACACATGCCTGAGCAGCCGTCGACGTCACCCGGGGCGCGTCTCGCCGACGCGGCCGTCGAACTCGCCCGTCGGTGGGTGCACGAAGCGGCATCCGTCGCCGTGGATCCGGCCGCGCAGCGTCTCGCCGGCGTGCTGCACGATCCGAACGGATTGCCGTTCACCCTGGGGTTCGTCGACGGCGTGATGCGCCCCGAGAGCATGACCGCGGCGGCATCCAATCTGCATCGGGTGGCGCCGCTGGCTCCGGGCTTCCTGCCCTGGTATCTGCGCGGCGCGGTCCGGCTGGGCGGCGGTATCGCCCCCGCGCTGCCGCTGCCGACCGTGCCCATCGCACGTCGGGTGCTGCGCGAGATGGTCGGTCATCTCATCGTCGATGCGCGGCCTGAGAAGCTCGGGGCCGCACTGGAGCGCATCCGCCGCCCCGACCCCGCGCAGACCGTGGCGGACTCGGCCGCCCCGCGACTCAATCTGAACCTGCTCGGCGAGGCGGTGCTCGGCGAGGCCGAGGCGAAGCGTCGACTGCAGGGCATCCACGACCTCGTCCGCCGCGACGACGTCGACTACGTCTCGGTGAAGGTCTCGGCGATCATGAGCCGCATATCGATGTGGGCGTTCGACGATGTCGTCGACGCGGTCGTCGAACGCCTGATGCCGCTGTACATCACCGCCGCATCGAACGGGACGTTCATCAACCTCGACATGGAGGAGTACAAAGACCTCGACCTGACGATCGCGGTGTTCACCCGCATCCTCGAGGACCCGCGGCTGAAGCGCAGCGAGGCAGGCATCGTGCTGCAGACCTATCTGCCCGACGCCCTACCCGCCCTGCGTGAGCTGACCGCGTGGGCGCGCGAGCGCGTGGATCACGGCGGCGCGCCCATCAAGGTGCGACTGGTCAAGGGCGCGAACCTCGCCATGGAGAAGGTGGATGCCGTGATGCACGGCTGGACCCAGGCTCCCTACGGCTCCAAGCTCGACACCGACGCGAACTACCTGCGCTGCCTGGACGAGGCATTCCAGCCGCGCAACGCCGCGGCCGTTCGCATCGGCGTCGCCGGGCACAACCTCTTCGACATCGCGTACGCCTGGCTGCTGGCCGGCGAGCGCGAGGTACGCGACGCGATCGAGTTCGAGATGCTGCTGGGCATGGCGCAGGGACAGGTCACCGCCGTGTCGCGGATGGTCGGTCCCGTGCTGCTGTACGTACCTGTGGTTCACCCGCACGAGTTCGACGTCGCGATCAGCTATCTCGTGCGACGTCTGGAGGAGAACGCCTCCACCTCGAACTTCCTCTCCGCGGCGTTCCACCTGGCCGACGATCCATCGCTCTTCGAACGCGAACGGCTGAGGTTCGTCGACTCGGTGCGTCGCTGCGGCGACCATTCGCTGGTCACCGGTGCGCGGCGCGTGCAGAACCGCACCGCGCCGCTGAACGAGTCGGTCCGTCCGCAGCGTCGGACCCCCGCACAGGACGAGGATCTCACCGGCATCGTGCTCGGCATCGCCCGCGGATCGGATGCCGACGGAGACGGCGACCCGTTCCTGCAGACCGCGGTCTACTCCCGGCAGGAGCTCGCCGGCACCGCCCCCGGCGCGCCGGGCTTCAGCAACACCCCCGACAGCGATCCCTCGCTGGCCGCCAACCGCGACTGGGCGCGCGAGGTGTTCGAGCGGATCGCAGAGCCCGAGGCATCCACCCTCGGCCTCGCGACCCTGAAGGCGGCCAGGATCGACGACGAGCGGATGCTGTCGCAGACCGTCACCCGTGTCCGGGACGCGGCCTCCGCCTGGGGATCGCGCCCGGCATCCGAGCGCAGCGAGGTTCTGCTCCGCGCGGCCGCGGCGCTCGCCGAACGCCGAGCGGAGCTGATCGAGGTCGCCGCGATCGAGACCGGCAAGGTCTTCGCCGAGGCCGACATCGAAGTCAGCGAGGCGGTCGATTTCGCCAAGTACTACGCGGCCACCTGCCGCGAACTCGACGGCGTCCCCGGCGCCCGGTTCACCCCCGCGCGCGTGACCGTCGTCACCCCGCCGTGGAACTTCCCGCTGGCCATCCCGGCCGGGGGCGTGCTGGCCGCGCTCGCCGCGGGTTCGGGTGTCGTCTTCAAGCCGGCACCGCAGGCGCGGCGCTGTGCGGCCGTCATCGCCGAGGCGCTGTGGCAGGCCGGCGTCCCGCGCGATGTGCTCGTGCTCGCCGACGTGGAGGAGGGCGCGCTGGGCCGCCAGCTCATCGCCCACCCCGACGTCGATCGGGTGATCCTCACCGGCTCGTGGGACACCGCCGCGCTGTTCCGCTCCTGGCGGTCGGACCTGCCGCTGCTGGCCGAGACCAGCGGCAAGAACGCCATCATCGTCGCGCCCACCGCCGATCTCGACCTGGCTGTCGCGGACCTGGTGCACAGCGCGTTCGGGCATGCCGGGCAGAAGTGCTCGGCAGCATCCCTTGCGATCCTGGTCGGCCCGGTGGGGCGCTCCAAGCGGTTCGCGCGACAGCTGGTGGACGCCGTGCGGTCGCTGCGCGTGGCCTGGCCCGCCGACCCGCAGGCCGAGGTCGGCCCCGTCATCGAGAAGCCGCAGGGCAAACTGGCCTGGGCGCTGGGCACGCTGGAGGACGACGAGAAGTGGCTGGTCGCGCCGCGGTCGCTGGACGACAGCGGAAGGCTCTGGAGCCCCGGCGTCCGCGTCGGCGTGCGGCCCGGGTCGCGCACCCACCTCGAGGAGTTCTTCGGCCCGATGCTGGGCATCATGCACGCGCCGTCCCTCACGGCGGCCATCGACCTGCAGAACGCCGTCGCGTACGGGCTTACCGCCGGCCTGCACACCCAGGATCCGGGGGATCTGGAGCTCTGGCTCGACAGGGTGCAGGCCGGCAACCTGTACGTGAACCGAGGCATCACCGGGGCGATCGTGCAACGGCAGCCGTTCGGCGGCTGGAAGCGCTCATCGGTCGGCCCCGGTGCGAAAGCCGGCGGCCCGAACTACCTGATCGGACTGGGAACCTGGCGCTCGCAACCGCGCGGCAAGGCATCGAGCACGCTGCACCTGCGGGGGCTCGACGCTCGCATCTCGGGGCTGATCGAGTCTGCCCAGTCGTCGCTGGACTTCGATGCGTTCGAGTGGCTGCGCCAGGCGGCCCTGTCGGATGCCGTGGTCTGGGACCGCGAGTTCGGGCAGGTGCGCGACGTCTCGCAGCTGGGAGTGGAGCGCAATCTGTTCCGCTATCGGCCGCTGCCCGTCACCGTGCGGGCGACGTCGGATGCCGGGCTGCAGGAGGTGCTGCGGGTGGTGATCGCCGGCATCCGCTCCGGCGCCGGATTCTTCGTCTCGGTTCCCGAAGGCGTGCCGGCCGGCGTGCGCGCGGAGCTGAGCGCGCTGGACGTCCTCGTCGCCGTGGAGAGCGACGAGGAGTGGATAGAGCGGATGCTGAACCGCGAGGACTCCGAGGAGTCTCCGGCTGCCGGTCGGGTGCGCCTCATCGGCGGCCGCGAATCGGTGGCTGCCCTGCATGCGGCGCTGTCGGATGCCGTCCACGGCGACCCCGATCTCGCGGTCTACGCCGACGAGGTGACCTCGGCGGGCCGCATCGAGCTGCTGCCGTTCCTGCACGAGCAGGCCATCGCGATCACCGCGCACCGCTTCGGCAACCCGGATTCCTGGAGCGCCTCGGTCATCTGACCACCCGCGACGACACGAATTTCGCGTGGCTGCTGGCGTCAGCGACCCTGAAATGCGAAAATACAAGTGGTGTGCCTGTGTCGCATCTTCCCCGCGCCTCGCAGAGGCGGTCGGGTCGAACTTCCGCCAGGCCCATGGACAGCGTCCGCCGCACCTTCACGAGGAGCACTCATGTCCACGCCTGAAACCGCGACCGCCACAGCTCCGGCCCGGGTCGCCCACCACCGCCGCTACCTGATGTGCAAGCCGACGCACTTCACGGTGGACTACAAGATCAACCCCTGGATGGAGCCGACCACACCCACCGACACTGCCAAGGCCGTCGCGCAGTGGCAGGACCTGTACGACCTGTACCTGAAGCTGGGTCACGAGGTTGAGCTGATCGAGCCGCTCGCCGGCTACCCCGACATGGTCTACACGGCCAACGGCGGTTTCACCATCGATGGCCGCGCCTACGTGCCCGAGTTCTTCTACGAGCAGCGCAAGGGCGAGTCGCCCGCGTTCGCCGAGTGGTTCCGCGCGAACGGGTTCGACACCGTGGAGCCGAAGGAGATCAACGAGGGCGAAGGCGACTTCCTGCTGGCAGGAGACCTGATCCTGGCCGGCACCGGCTTCCGCTCCGTCGGCGACAGCCACCGCGAGGTGCACGAGGTCTTCGACCGCGAGGTCGTCACGCTCACCCTCGTCGACCCGCGCTTCTACCACCTCGACACCGCGCTGACGGTGCTGGACCCCGTGGTCGAGAAGGGGCGGACGGCGGGGATCGCCTACCTGCCCGGCGCGTTCGACGAGGCCTCGCGCAGGATCCTCGAGGAGCGCTTCCCCGACGCGATCCTCGTCGCCGACGAGGACGGCGCCGTGTTCGGCCTGAACTCCGCCAGCGACGGGTACAACGTGATCATCTCCCCACGTGCGACCGGATTCGAGAAGCAGCTGCGCGAGCGCGGCTACAACCCGATCATGGTCGATCTGTCCGAACTGCTGCTCGGCGGCGGCGGCATCAAGTGCTGCACGCTGGAACTGCGAGGCGCATGATGTCCCCCTCGGCGCCGACGAGTCCGGAACCGCACGTCGCGGAGAACTACGCGCCGCTGCCGGTCGAGATCGCCGGCGCCGAGGGCGTCTGGGTGACGGATGCCGACGGCAGGCGCTACCTCGACCTGCTGGCCGCCTACTCGGCGGTGAACTTCGGCCACCGGCATCCGGCCGTCGTCGAGGCGCTCACCACCCAGCTCGGGCGCGTGGCGCTCACCAGTCGCGCGTTCCGCAACGACCGGCTCGAGCCGTTCGCCGAAGCGCTCGCCCGCCTGTGCGGCAAGGACCTGGTGCTGCCGATGAACACCGGCGCCGAGGCCGTGGAGACCGGCATCAAGGTCGCCCGCGCGTGGGGATACCGCGTGAAGGGGATCGCGCCGGGGAAGGCGCGGATCGTCGTCGCCGAGGGCAACTTCCACGGCCGCACCACCACCATTGTCGGCTTCAGCGACGACCCGCAGGCGCGTGACGACTTCGGTCCGTACCCGCCCGGCTTCGATGCGGTGCCCTTCGGTGACGCGGATGCCGTCGCCGCGGCGATCAGCGACGACACCGCCGCCGTGCTGATCGAGCCCATTCAGGGCGAAGCCGGCGTGATCATCCCGCCGGAGGGCTATCTGCGCCGCATCCGCGAGATCTGCGACGAGCGGGGCGTGCTGTTCATCGCCGACGAGATCCAGTCCGGTCTGGGCCGGGTGGGCGAGACCTTCGCCTGCGATCGCGAGGGCGTCGTGCCCGACCTGTACCTGCTGGGCAAGGCGCTCGGCGGCGGACTGCTGCCGGTGTCGGCCGTCGTCGGCAACCGCGACGTGCTCGGCGTCATCCGCCCCGGCGAGCACGGATCGACCTTCGGCGGCAATCCGCTGGCCGCGGCCGTGGGTCTGAAGGTCGTCGGGATGCTGGAGACGGGCGAGTTCCAGGAGCGCGCCCGTCAGCTCGGTGCACATCTGGCATCCGTTCTGGAGCCCCTGATCGGCCACGGTGTGGCGACCGTGCGCATCGCCGGGCTGTGGGCCGGCGTCGACATCGATCCCGCCTACGGCACGGGGCGGGAGATCGCCGAGAAGCTCCTCGAACGCGGCGTGCTCGTCAAGGACACCCACGGCCAGACCGTGCGCATCGCGCCGCCGCTGGTGATCCGCGCCACGGAGCTGGACTGGGCCGTCGAGCAGCTGCGGCTGGTCCTGGAAGCCTGAACCCCGCCCGCCTCAGGCAGAAGACCTCTGCGCACCGCGCGGTCCGGCGCCGTCAGTCCTTCAGGAACGGCCCGGTGTCCTGCTGCGGCACGTCGGGGTCGTCGAGGCCCGCGAGTTCGTCCTCGCCCACCAGGTCGTCGACGTCCAGCGTCGACGGCGAGGCGTCGCTGCGACTCTCGGACGACAGGGCGGTGGTGGTGATGCGGATCGGTTCGGTCGGCGCCACCGGCAGGCCGAACCGGCGCTGCAGCTGCCGCATCCAGCGCGGCTGCGCACCCAGCACGCCCCTCTCGTCGAGGGATTCGACCTCGAGGCCGTAGTACTCGCCGATCCGGTCGATGAACTGAGCCCGCTCGGCCTTCGCATACGCGCGCCGCTCGCGGGTGAAGGCGACGACCGTCGACCAGCACATCAGCAGCATCACGATGCTGAACGGCAGGGCGATCGTGATCGCCGCGGTCTGCAGGGCCGTCAGCCCGCCCGACAGCAGCAGCGCGATCGCCAGCAGGGCCGTGATCGCGACGAAGAACGTGCGGATCCAGCGCTTCGGCTCCGACTTGCCGCCGGTGGCGATCATCCCCATCACGAGCGCGCCGGAATCGGCCGAGGTGATGAAGAAGATGGCCAGCAGCACGGTGGCGCCGACGCTGACGACCGCGGCGCCGGGCACGTTGTGCAGCATGGCGAACAGTGCGCCCTGCAGATCGACGGATCCGTCCGCGGAGGTGAGGGCGCCGGGATCGGCCAGCTCCATCGCCAGGGCGGAGCCGCCGAGCACCGAGAACCACAGCACGCCGATGAGCGTGGGCACGAGGATCACGCCGACCACGAACTCGCGGACCGTGCGGCCCTTCGAGACGCGGGCGATGAAGATCCCGACGAACGGCGCCCAGGAGATCCACCAGCCCCAGTAGAACGATGTCCACGACGCCTGCCACTGCTCACCGGCGACACCCTGGAAGGCGCTGACGTTGAAGGAGAGGCCGACGAAGTTCTGGATGTAGTAGCCGAGCGACTGCACGAACTCGCGCAGCAGGAACTCCGTGGGTCCCACTGCCAGCAGGTAGAGCAGGAGCAGACCGGCGAGCACCAGGTTGATGTTCGACAGCCACTTCATGCCCTTGGTGACGCCCGACAGCACCGACATCAGCACGAACACCGAGATGATCAGGATGAGCACCACCTGGGTGGTCTCGTCGGGGTCTGCGAGTCCGGCGGAGTGCAGGCCGGCGCTCATCTGCAGCACGCCCAGGCCCAGGGAGGTGGCGACGCCGAACAGTGTGCCGACGAGGGCGATGACGTCGATCGCATGGCCCCAGCCGCCCTCCACCCTCTTGCCGAGCAGCGGTTCCAGCGTCCACCGGATCGACACCGGGCGGCGACGACGATGGATCGCGTAGGCGAGGGCGAGTCCGATCACCACGTAGATCGACCAGGCGTGCACGCCCCAGTGCAGATAGGTCTGTCCGAGTGCTGCCTGCGCGAGCTGTTCGGGTGTGCCCGATACTCCGGGGCGGGGAGCGGTGAAGTGCGACAGCGGCTCGCTCACCCCGTAGAAGACCAGGCCGATCCCCATGCCGGCGGCGAACAGCAGCGAGAACCAGCTCATCAGCGAGAACTCGGGCTCCTCGTCATCGCGACCGAGCTTGATATCGCCGAACCTGCTGAATCCGAGGAACAGGCAGAACGCGACGAAGAACGCCGCGATCAGCACGTAGTACCAGTTGAAGGCGTTGACGATGGTGGTCTGGACGCCCTGGAAGAGCGCTTCGGCGATGTGCGGTGCCAGCAGGGCGAAGCCGGCGAATGCCATGACGATCACCGCCGCAGGCCAGAACACCCATCTCAGCACCTGGGGCTCTCGCTGCCGTGCGGCATCACCCGCGCTCGGCGCGAGAGCCTTCTGATCCGACCCGTTGCGGCTTGCGCTCATGAGTCCCACGGTAGCCATCGCCTGTCGCGGAGAACAGGGGTTCGCTGCGCGAGGACCTCCGAGTGCTCGGCATCCGTGCCTAGGATCGATACGGACCGCGTCGCGGTGCGAGAGGAAGATCACGGTGGCTGCAGCGTTCAACCCGATGAAGGAGACGCCCGAGACGGTGGGCACGACGTTCCGCCCGACGCGAGAGGATGCCGGGACGGATGCCGCCGCGGCATCAGCCCGCCGCCCTCGTGACCTGGTCGACCGGCCCGAGATGTTCGGGCTGTGGGGCAAGCCGATGCGGGCTGCGGCGGGGGTCGATCCCACGGATGCCGCGTTCATCGCCGCCAACGTGCAGCACTGGGTCGCCAACGCCATCCGCGAGGAAGTCGCGATGAGCCTGTCGAATCTCGCGACGCTTCTGCCGAGCCTGGACCCCACCTCGCCCGACATGACCTTCGATCGCATCGCGCAGTTCCGCCGGGGTGAGATCCCGATGACGCTCACAGACCTGCTGGTGTGGTCGCGGCGGTTCGAGGCGGTGCGCGACATCGTCACCTCGACCCTCGCCGACAGGCCGCACGCGGGCACGCGGATGTCCCCTCCGGCAGACGGCGGCATGGGTCCGGTGATCACCACCGGGCGGGGCAGGACCACCGAGAACCGAGTCAGTCGACCGTCGTCGTGATGGTGTGCCAGCCGCTTGCTCCGTCCGGTGCGGGTGCGGCGTACTGATCGGTCTGCGTCGTCGCATCTCCGCCGATCGCGCGGCAGCGGATGCGGTGCTGACCGGGCTGCGCCTGCCACGGCATCCGCCACTGCACCCAGGTGTCGTCCGAGATCGCGGAGGCGAGCTCCGCCTTCTGCCAGGGTCCGTCGTCGACCTGCACCTCGACACCGGAGATGCCGGTGCGCGGCTGCCAGGCCACCCCGGCGATCACCGTGTCGCCCGCGTCGATGCGTCGTCCGGGACGGGGCACGTCGATGCGCGACTGCAGCTTGATGGGTCCGCGTTCGGACCATCCGCGGTCAGTCCAGTAGGCGCGCGCCTTGTCGAATCGGGTGACCTCCAGTTCGGTGACCCACTTCGTCGCCGACACATATCCGTACAGTCCCGGCACGACCATCCGCACCGGGAAACCGTGCGCGAGGGGGAGCGGTTCCCCGTTCATGCCGATCGCCAGCAGGGCGTCGCGGTCGTCGGTGAGCGCCTCGATCGGAGTTCCCGCCGTGAAGCCGTCGATCGATGTGGAGAGCACCATGTCGGCATCCGCATCGGGCTGCGCCTTCGCGAGCAGTTCACGGATCGGGTAGCCCAGCCAGACGGCATTGCCGACCAGGTCGCCGCCGACCGGGTTGGACACGCACGACAGCGTCACCGCGGTCTCGGTCAGCGGCAGAGCGCGCAGCTCATCCCAGGTCAGCGTCACCTCCTGAGCGACCATCCCGTGGATGCGCAGCTTCCACTCCGCGGGGTCGATCGACGGCACGATCAGCGCGGTGTCGATGCGGTAGAAGTCGTCGTTCGGAGTGATCAGAGGCGCGAGTCCCGGAACATCGAGCGCGGCTCCCGTCGGCAGGGCCCCGGCAGGCTTCGCGGCGCGCGGCAGCCGGATCGCGTCGCGAACGGATGCCACCGCGCTGGTGCCGGCACGCGCGATCGAGCCCGCGAACGCCATCGCCGCGCCCACCGCGGCGGTGCCACCCGCCCAGACGAGGAACTGGCGGCGCGAGGGCGCGGCGGTGTCATCGTCGGCACGGGGCGGGGGAGCGCTGCGCACCAGCATCCGCACGGCGATCGCCGCGACGGCCCCGGCGAGGATCGAGGGCAGCCATGACAGCACGCCGGCATCCGGTCGGGTCAGGGCGAGGATGCCGACACCCGCGCCGATCACGATGAAGGCGATCGCACCGGATCGCGCCCAGCGCGCCTGGCAGATGCCGGCGGCGGCCGCGGCCAGCAGAAGCACGATGCCGATGCCGACGATCAGCGCGACCTTGTCCGAGGTGCCGAACAAGGCGATCGCGGTGTCCTTCGCCCAGGCCGGTGCGGCGTCGATCAGCGCACCGCCGACGACGGCGAACGGGCTGGATGAGGGGGACAGCAGAGCACCGCCGAGCTCTCCGGCACCCGCGCCGAGGACGGCTGCGGCGACGCCGGCGGATGCCGCAGCCAGCGGCGTCGCGACGGCCGCCCTGCTGTGACGGGCGGAAACGATCATGGTGCCAGGCTACGAGCATCCGCTGCCCGTCGCGGTCGTCGGCCGGCGACTCTCGGCCGACGCCCAGCCGTTCGGTCGACCGCCAGCCGTCTGCGTGACGAAACCGGCCGTGCACGCACGCCGCACGCCCGCACGTGACGAAGCGGCTGAGATTCAGGCGGGGGTGTCGTCGGGGTCGAGCGCCTTCAGGGCGTCCTCTTCGACGGCGGTGTCGGCCTGGAGCCGGTCCTCGGTGCTCTGATCGCCGCCGAGAGACGCATCGCCATCCGGCCGGTCGCCCTTGCGCGGCGCGCGCTGCGACTCCGGCTCCACCGGGGCGCGTCCCTGGGCGTCCGGCGGGTCGCCCGGCAGGGCATCGCGATCGCGCGGCTCACCGCTTCCCTGCGGATCCTGGCCGGGGGTGTGCGGACGCTGACGGCCGTCCTGAGGTTCTCGAGCATCGTTCATGCCCTCACCGTAGGGCGCCTGCCCCGGACGCTCCAGGCCATTGACAACTCAGCGCCGGGGGTCGTCCTTGTGCGGCTGCGGCGGCAGGATGGGCATGGTCGATGTCGTACGGTCGTCGAACGACACCGGGTCCATGGCGCGGATCACCGACACCGGTCGGGTCTCATCCAGAGTGAGCAGGAATCGGGTGCGATCGTGACGGTGCAGACGGCCCGACCACAGCATCCAGCCGATCCCGATCGCCCCGGCGAGGATGCCCGCGACGCCGCCGACGGAGATCGCCGCGCGTGGTCCGAATGCGTCGGCCACCCAGCCGGCGATCGGCGCGCCGATCGGCGTGGAGCCCATCACCACCGCCATGTACAGTGCGAGCACGCGTCCGCGCAATGCGGCATCCGTCGTCGTCTGCACGTATCCGTTGGCCGTCGTCAGCATCGTCACGGTCGAGAAGCCCACGAAGACGAGGACGGCGGCGTACGACCAGTACGAGGGCATCAGCGCAGAGATGAGGGACGCCACGCCGAACCCCGCCGCCGAGATCACGATCACCCGCACGCGTGCGCGGTCGCGCCGCGCCGCGAGCAGAGCTCCGGCCAGCGATCCGATCGCGAGCACGGAGCTGAGCAGGCCGTACCCGTCGGCGCCCTGGTCGAACTCCAGCGCCATGGTCGAGGCGAAGATCGGGAAGTTCATGCCGAAGGCCCCGATCAGGAAGACCATGATGAACACGACCAGCAGGTCGGGCCGGCTGAGCACGTAGTGGAACCCGGCGGCGAGTCCCGCACTGTTCTTGCCGCCCTTGATACGCGGGATCAGCTCGTTTCTGCGGATCAGAAGCAGAGCGATGAGCATCGCCAGGAAGGTGACCGCGTTGGCGACGAAGACCCAGCCGGAGCCGAGTGCGACGATGGCCAGCCCGCCCACGGCCGGGCCGATCAGGCGCGCCATGTTGAACGATGCCGAGTTCAGCGCCACGGCGTTGGAAGTGTCCTCGCGGCTGACCATGTCGGAGACGAACGCCTGCCGCGCGGGGGCGTCGAAGGCGTTGGTCACACCGAAGGCGGCCGCGAAGCAGAACATCAACGGCAGGGTCATGACGCCGGTGAGCAGCAGTGCGGCCACGCCCAGGGCGAGCACCATGAGGGTGGACTGCGTGGTCAGCAGAACCTTGCGACGGTCGAACCGGTCGGCCACCCAGCCGGTCACGCTCACCAGCACCAGTGGCGGCCCGAACTGCAGGGCCATGGTGGCGCCCATGGCCGCGGCGTCGTTGTTCGTCAGCTCGGTCAGCACCACCCAGTCCTGAGCGGTGGCCTGCATCCAGCCGCCGATGTTGGAGATGACGGCGCCGAAGAACCAGGTGCGGTAGTTGAAGGTGCGAAATGATCGGAACATCGCGCTCATGCGCCGGCCACCTTCCTCAGCACCGCTGCCGCCTCGCGCAGCACCGACAGTTCGTGCGGGTCGAGGTCGACCTCGGTGATCATGGCTGCCAGCACCTCGTCTCGACGGTGGATGGTCGCCGCGACGACCTTCTCGCCCTGCTCGGTGATCTCGACGTACACGCGTCGCCGGTCGTCCTCATCCGGGACTCGCACCACCAGCCCCAGTTCGGCGAGGCCGTTGATGGTGGCGCTCATCGTGGGGGCGGTCACGCGCTCGTGCTCTGCGAGCCCGGAGATCGTGCGCCGGCCGTGGGCGCGCAACGCGCCGAGAGCGGCCAGGTGCGCATCGCTCATCGCATCGACGGCGCGCACGCGGCGCAGCAGTCGGGTGAGTCGGAAGAGAGCGAATCGGAGTTCGGATGCGGTGGCGGAGAGTTCTTCGGTCATTACTTAGTTAGTCTAACTAAGTTCTCGGTGGATGGCTCCGATGAAGACGAAGTTCACATCTGCGGATATCGGCCGCAGGTTACGCGCCCTGACGCGTGCCCGCCAGCCCCTCGCATCGAACCGCTCGCGCTGAGACTGTGGCCGGGATCGGAAGGAGAGGGACATGGCTCGCAACGAACACGAGCTCGTCGCCCTGGGCGACAGCGAGGAGAGCATCGCGATCAGCGATGACATCCGCGGACGTCACGTGAAGGACGCCGACGGGGAGGATCTCGGCACAGTCGATGATCTGCTCATAGACGCCACCGAGCGGAAGGTGCGCTTCGTCGTCGTCGCATCGGGTGGATTCCTCGGTCTGGGTGCGCAGAAGTCGTACATCCCGGTGGAGGCGGTGATCGGCGTCGGCGACGACATCGTGCACATCGATCAGAGCCGCGACAGCGTGCGGATGGCGCCCGCTTATGATCCGGAGTTGATCAACGATCCGACCTACAACGAAGGGGTGCTCGAGTACTACGGGCTCTCTCCGTTCTGGTCGGCCGGGTACGTGTATCCGTCTTATCCGTACTATCTCTGACGCGGGCGGCGTCGCGGCCGGGGCGCATCCGTAGACTCGTCGACATGACCAGAACAGCGGAGTTCGTCGACGCCCACGGCATCGCCATCGTCTACGACGTGCACGAGGCGGTGGGCGACGCCCGCGGAGTCGTGCAGCTGCTGCACGGGGTCGGCGAGCACGCCGGCCGTTACGGCACGCTCATCGAAGCACTCACCGGTGCGGGCTTCCACGTCTACGCCGACGACCACCGCGGACACGGACGCACCGGCATCCGCCAGCACGGCCGTCCGGACAGACTCGGCCGGCTCGGACGCGGCGGCATGCGCGCGGCCGTCGATGCGTGCTGGCAGGTGACAGAGATCATCCGGGCCGAGCACGCCGACCTGCCGCTCGTGCTGCTCGGACATTCCTGGGGGTCCTTCCTCGCGCAGAAGCTGCTGAACCGGCATCCCGAGGCGTACGACGCCGTCATCCTGAGCGGATCGGCCCACCTCACCCCGACCGACCTCAACGCCGCGCCCCTGAACGCGCGGTGGAAGGGAGCGGATGCCGACGGTCTGGAGTGGCTCTCGCGCGACCCGGCCGTGTGGCAGGCGTTCCACGACGACCCGCTCACCACGGAGGTGCCGCTGCTGAAGCTGTTCGGGCCCGTCGAGGCCGCGCGTCTGTACGGGCGGCCGGCCCGAGATCTCGGTCACGACGTTCCGCTTCTGCTGCTCGTCGGACGCGACGATCCGGTGGGCGGGCCGCGCAGCGTGCACAAGCTCGCCGACGCGTACCGCAGTCGCTCCGGCCTGAGCGACGTCACCACGCTGGTGTACGCCGATGCGCGCCATGAGATCTTCAACGAGCTGCAGGCGGACGAGGTGCGCGCCGACGTGATCGCCTGGCTCGACAAGCACGTGCCCGTCCGGGGCTGAACAAGACGCGGCGCGGTTAAGCTGGAGCCGTGCATGGTGAGTACAAGGTTCCCGGTGGAAAGCTCGTCGTCGTCGATCTCGAGGTGCAGGACGGTCTGATTCGAGACTTCCGTCTCGCGGGCGACTTCTTCCTCGAGCCCGACACGGCTCTCGAGGCGATCAACGCCGCGGTCGAGGGGATGCCGGTGGAGGCCGACGCATCCACCATCGCCGCCGCCGTGCGCGGCGCCCTGCCCGACGGCGCCCAGCTGCTGGGCTTCTCGCCCGAGTCGGTCGGCACGGTCGTGCGCCGTGCACTGGTGACCGCCCCGGGGTGGCGGGACTTCGACTGGGAGATCGTGCACGAGAAGGCCGTCTCGCCGCGCCTGAACCTCGCCCTCGACGAGGTGCTCACGGCTCGCGTGGGCGAGGGGCGTCGTCGCCCGACCCTGCGCATCTGGGAGTGGGACGAGTCGGCCGTCGTGATCGGCTCGTTCCAGTCGTACCGCAACGAGGTCGACCCCGAGGGCGCCGCGCGGCACGGTTTCGATGTCGTGCGCCGCATCTCCGGGGGAGGCGCGATGATGATGGCCGCCGGTCAGATCATCACCTATTCGCTGTACGTGCCCGCATCGCTCGTGCAGGGCATGACCTTCGCCGACTCGTACGCGTTCCTGGACGACTGGGTGCTGCAGGCGCTGCGCTCGATCGGCGTCGACGCCACGTACCAGCCGCTCAACGACATCGCTTCGCCGACCGGCAAGATCGGCGGCGCCGCGCAGAAGCGCCTCGCCAACGGCGGAGTGCTGCACCACGCCACCATCTCGTACGACATCGACGGTCAGACCATGACCGAGGTGCTGCGCATCGGCCGCGAGAAGCTGAGCGACAAGGGGACGGTGTCCGCAGCCAAGCGTGTCGACCCGCTGCGCACGCAGACCGGCATGGAGCGCAGCGAGATCATCTCACGGTTCAAGGAGACGTTCCGCTCGCTCACCGGAGCGGAGGACGGTGCGATCACCGCCGACGAGTACGCGGATGCCGAGGCTCTGGTGGAGTCGAAATTCTCGACCGACGCGTGGCTGCATCGTGTGCCGTGACGCTTGATTCGCCGGAGTCGCTCGCGGCCGGGCCGGGCTCCGTCACCGCGCATCAGCCGCGGCAGACTGCGCCTCCCGCGGACGAATCTGCGGATTCTGTCCGCGCGAAGCGCGTTTCTCCGCGCGAAGCGCATGCCGCGAAGGAAGTCGCGAAGCCGGGCACCGTCGAGATCATCGAGGGCGACAACCTCGAGGTCGCGGCATCCCTGGCATCCGGATCCTTCACCCTGGTCTACCTGGACCCGCCGTTCAACACCGGGCGCGCGCAGGAGCGGCAGGTGGTCACCGCCCGCCGCAGCGGCGTCGAATCCGAGGGGGAGGTGCGGCATGGGTTCCACGGGCACGCCTACGAACGGGTGCGGGGGATGCTGCGCACGTACGATGACCGCTTCGACGACTACGGCGAGTTCCTCATGCCGCGGCTCGAGGAGGCCTGGCGGCTGCTGGCCGACGACGGCACCCTGTACCTGCACCTGGACTACCGCGAGGCGCACTACGCCAAGGTGATGATGGATGCCGTGTTCGGTAGGGACTGCTTCCTGAACGAGCTGATCTGGGCGTACGACTACGGCGCGAAGTCGCGCAGCCGCTGGCCCACCAAGCACGACACGATCCTGGTGTACGTGAAGAATCCGCGGGAGTACTTCTTCGACTCGGATGCCGTGGATCGCGAGCCGTACATGGCTCCAGGGCTCGTGACGCCCGAGAAGGCCGCGCGGGGCAAGCTGCCCACCGACGTCTGGTGGCACACGATCGTGCCGACCTCCGGGCGTGAGAAGACCGGCTACCCGACGCAGAAGCCCGAGGGCATCCTGCGCCGCATTGTGCAGGCGTCGTCTCGCCCGGGTGACCGGGTGCTGGACCTGTTCGCCGGGTCCGGTACGACCGGCGCCGTGGCCTCCGCCCTGGGCCGCGACGCCGTGCTGGTCGACTCGAGTCCCGAGGCCGTGCGCGTGATGCGCACCCGCATCCCGCACGCGACCGTTCGCACCCTCTGACCAAAGACCGAAACCCGTCTATATGGCGCAAACCGCCCCGTTTTGCGCGTATTCAGGGCGGTTTGTGCCATATAGACGGGCTCTACGGGGCGACGCGGCGGTGAGCGGTGAACGCCTCGCGCAGCGCGGAGCGCACCAGGGAGACCGACTCGTCGGCGCGGGAGGATGCGCGCACGGCGGTGAACACCTCGCGCACGGGGGAGCCGGGCAGGTCGGCGACGGTCAGCGGGCTGGGTTCGTCGCCCCAGATCAGATCGGGCAGCATGCCGACCGCGTGACCGGATGCCACCAGCCGCACGTGGGTGGTCAGGTCGGCCGCCTCGAAGCGCACGTCGGGCTCGAACCCGGCGGCGCGGCACTGCTGCACGGCCCACTGCCGCGCCGCAGTGCCCTCGGGCTCCATCACCCACGCGCGATCGTGCAGCTCGGACAGGGCAGTGGGGTGCTCGGACGGCGGCAGCACGATGCGGATCGGATCCTCGCCGAGCAGATCGTGCTCCACGCCGTCGCGCAACTCGCGTGTGTGCCCGGGATACTGCTCGGCGATGACCAGGTCGAAGCGGCGCGCCCACAGCTCGAACAGGCTCTCCTCCGGCGGCAGCTCGGCCAGCTCGACCCGCAGTTCGGGTGCACGCTCGGCGAGTGCGGAAAGTGCCGCCGGCACGATCGTCTCCGCCGCGGTCGGCATGGCCGACAGGCGCACGGTCTCCCATCCGGGGGTGCCGACCAGCTCGGCGCGCGCAGCTTCATCGAGCTCGAGCGCGCGTGCGGCGTGCTGCGCCAGCATCCGTCCCTGCGGTGTCAGGCGCACCCGTCTGCCGTCGGGCTCCAGCAGCGTCACGCCTGCCTCGCGCTCCAGCAGCGACAGCTGCTGCGACACCGTCGAGGGGGAGTAGGAGAGGGATGCCGCGACCTCGGCGATCGTGCCGCGCAGCGCCAGCTCGTGCAGCAGCCGCAGCCGTCTCAGCTCGAACATCGGGGCTCCTGTCTCCTCTTCTTCGGGGACAGGAGATTCGGCCAGAACAGGACGGATGCCGAGAAATCGTCCTGTCCCGGCGAGATCTCCTGTCCTCGGTGAACCGCCGTCCTGAATACGATGAGTTTATCGAACAGTATCCATCGGAAACCATCGCTTTTCATAGTGAGTCCCGAGAGGCATCCTGAGAGCATGAGCACCTCCGCGCGCGCGACCGACGCAACTCTCTCCGACCTCACCGAACTGGCCGACGACGCCGTCGCGCTGGTCAAGAAGTGGCTGATCGACAGCCGTGCCGTGCCGGTGGATGCCGCCGGTGAGCGCCTCGCCGGCGTGCTGCGCGACCCCAACGGCCTGGACTTCACCGTCGGCTTCGTCGACGGTGTGGTGCGCCCGGAGGACCTGAAGGTCGCGGCCGCCAAGCTCAAGGAGCTCGTGCCGCTGACCCCCGCGTTCCTGCCCGCGATCATGCGCGGCGCCATCGGCCTCGGCGGCGCCACGGCCGGCATGCTCCCCGGCATCGTGGTCCCCTCGGCGCGCGCCGTGCTGCGCCAGATGGTGCGCCACCTCATCGTCGACGCCCGCGACGAGAAGCTGGGCGCGGCGATCAAGCACATCCGCGACACGCAGGGCGTGAAGCTCAACATCAACCTGCTCGGCGAGGCCATCCTCGGCAAGGACGAGGCCGCCCGCCGCCTGGAGGGCACCCGCCGCCTGCTGCTGCGCGACGACGTGGACTACGTCTCCATCAAGGTGTCCTCCACCGTCGCCCCGCACAGCCCGTGGGCGTTCGAGCAGGCCGTCGCCGAGGCATCCGAGGCTCTGCACCCGCTGTACGAGATCGCCGCCCGCCCTGCGCGCGGGGCGAAGAAGTTCATCAACCTCGACATGGAGGAGTACAAGGACCTCGACCTCACGATCGCGGTCTTCACCGGCATCCTCGATCGTCCCGAGTTCCACGACCTCGAGGCCGGCATCGTGCTGCAGGCCTACCTGCCCGACGCCCTCTCCGCGATGATGCGCCTGCAGGAGTGGGCCGCGAAGCGGGTCGCCGACGGCGGCGCGCCGATCAAGGTGCGCGTGGTCAAGGGCGCGAACCTGCCGATGGAGACGGTGGATGCCGAGACCCACGGCTGGGAACTGGCGACCTGGTCGAGCAAGCAGGAGTCGGACTCCTCGTACAAAGCCGTGCTCGAGTACGCGCTGCGCCCCGCCCACATCGGCAACGTGCGCATCGGCGTCGCCGGGCACAACCTCTTCGACATCGCCCTGGCCTGGCTGCTCGCTTCGAAGCGCGGCGTGCAGGACGGCATCGAGTTCGAGATGCTGCTGGGCATGGCCTCCGCGCAGGCCGAGGTCGTCAAGCGCACCGTCGGCTCGCTGCTGCTGTACACGCCGGTCGTGCATCCCGACGAGTTCGACGTCGCGATCGCCTACCTGATCCGCCGTCTGGAAGAGGGCGCGAGCCACGAGAACTTCATGTCGGCCGTCTTCGATCTCGACTCCGACCAGGCGCTGTTCGACCGCGAGAAGCAGCGCTTCCTGGCATCCGTCGCCGGCATCCCCGCCGAGGTCCCGGGACCGAACCGCACCCAGAACCGTCAGCTTGCGCCGGCCCCCGCGCAGCGCGACGGTTTCACGAACACCCCCGACACCGACCCGTCGCTGGCCGCCAACCGCGACTGGGCCGACGGCATCCGCTCCCGCATGGTCGCGTCGACCCTGGGAAACGACACGGTCGCCTCGAACACCCTGTCGACCGCCGCCGAGGTCTCGGAGCGCATCACCGCCGGTGTCGCCGCGGGTGAGGCCTGGCGCGCGCTGGGTGCCGCCGGTCGTGCCGAGATCCTGCACCGCGCCGGCGACGTGCTCGAGGCGCGCCGCGCGGAGCTGCTCGAGGTGATGGGCTCCGAGGCGGGCAAGGTCATCGAGCAGGGCGACCCGGAGGTCTCCGAGGCCATCGACTTCGCGCACTACTACGCGGAGAGCGCCAAGAAGCTCGCCGATGTCGACGGCGCCGTCATGCACCCGGTCGGGCTGACCGTCGTCACCCCGCCGTGGAACTTCCCCGTCGCGATTCCCGCCGGCTCCACGCTGGCGGCCCTCGCCACCGGATCGCCGGTGATCATCAAGCCCGCCCGTCAGGCGCGTCGCTCCGGCGCCGTCATGATCGAGGCGCTCTGGGAGGCCGGCGTGCCGCGCGACGTGCTGCAGTACGTGCAGCTCGACGGGCGCGAACTCGGCGCCCAGCTGGTCAGCGACCCGGCTGTCGGCCGCGTCATCCTCACCGGTGGTTTCGAGACCGCCGAGCTGTTCCGCGGCTTCCGCCAGGATCTGCCGCTGCTCGCCGAGACCAGTGGCAAGAACGCCATCATCGTCACCCCGTCGGCCGACCTCGACCTGGCCGCGAAGGACGTCGCCTACTCGGCGTTCGGTCACGCCGGGCAGAAGTGCTCGGCCGCCTCGCTGGTCGTGCTGGTCGGCTCGGCCGCGAAGTCGGAGCGCTTCCGCCGCCAGCTGGTCGACGCGGTGCGCTCGTACGAGGTCGGCGCCCCCGAGGACGGCTCGAGCCGCATCGGCCCGCTGATCGGCCCGGCTGAGGGCAAGCTCCTGGGAGCGCTCACCGAGCTGCACCCCGGCCAGTCCTGGATGCTCGAGCCCACCAAGCTCGACGAGGACGGCCAGCTGTGGCGTCCCGGCATCCGCGACGGCGTGACCCGCGGCAGCGAGTTCCACCGGGTCGAGTATTTCGGGCCCGTCCTCGGGATCATGACCGCCGAGACGCTGACCGAGGCCATCGACATCGTCAACGACATCGACTACGGACTGACCAGCGGCATCCACTCGCTGGATGACGCCGAGATCCAGCAGTGGCTGGCCTCGATCCAGGCCGGAAACGTGTACGTCAACCGCGGAACGACGGGCGCGATCGTGCAGCGTCAGCCGTTCGGCGGCTGGAAGAAGGCCGCCGTCGGCGCCGGCTCCAAGGCCGGCGGACCGAACTACCTCGTCGGGCTCTCGGAGTGGACGGATGCTGCCGCAACCACCACCCGTCCCCTCGACGAGCTGGGGCTGTCGGCCGCGGCGCTGGTGGACGGCGATGACGCGGCGTGGCTGCGCAGCGCGCTCGCCACCGACATCGACGCGTGGGATTCGGAGTTCGGCATCGTCCGCGACGCCACCGGACTGGTCACCGAGCAGAACGCGCTGCGCTACCAGGCGCTGCCCGTCACGATCCGCTACGAGGGCGTCCGAGTCGCCGAGCTGATCCGCGTCGCGGCGGCCGGTGTGCGTGCCCGCTCGCGGGTGACCGTGAGCACGGCATCCGTTCTGCCCGCCGCGGTCGTCACCTGGCTGGGTGCGCACGACGTGACCGTGGTGACCGAGGACGCTTCGGTGTGGGCTGGGCATGCGCGTCGCCTGGCCGCCTCGGGTTCGCGCGTGCGGGTCATCGGCACGGATGCCGCGGCCACGGCATCCGCCGTAGACGGCTCGCCGAGCCTGGCGATCTATGCGAACCCGGTCGTCTCGGCGGGCCGCGTGGAGCTGCTGACGTTCCTGCGCGAACAGGCCGTGTCGATCACCGCGCACCGCTTCGGCACCCCGCACCGTCACGAGATCCCGCTGCTGGCGCCGGTGCGCTGAGCGCGGGGCCGGCTCGGCCCTCGCGCGTTCACCTGTTGCGGTTCGAACGGCTGCTTCAGGGCCGGCGGATCAGTTGCGCCTCGACGTCGGCGGGGAGCAGTTCGGAGAGCGACCACCGGAAGATGAAGCGCTCGTCTCCAGCCGAGAGGGCGATGTGGTCGTCTTGCACGATGACGTCGTGAACGCGGAGTGCGGGCGATGCTTTTGTGGAAAGGGCCGTCTGCCACACGAGAATGACGTCGGCGGGCAGAGAGGCGAGCCGCACGGCTGGGCACAGCAGCACGTCCTCACCGTCCGGCAGGCGGTCGACGATCGCGGCGGTGTCGAGGGCGTACGGCGAAGGGGATGCCGATGGCACGGACCCCCAGGCACCGAGGAAGCGGACGGTGCTGACGAGCGGCTCGTCCTCGGGGATCGCCGCGAGCCGCGCGCCGCGCACGACGGAGTGAGTGCGCCCGGACTCCATCGTCCCGGCGTCAGCGTCCGTCATCGCGATGAGCGCTGCGCCGCTCATCCGCCCGGGCAGGCCCACAGCACCGGACACGCGTGCGGCATACAGGGTGCTCGTGTCGACGAGCCTGGATGCGATCCGCACGACTACATGGCGGCCGCCGGCATCCAGGGCCCGCGTCGCCGAGCCACCCAGCGGTCGGGCGGTCGCGCGTACCACTGGCCGGTGCATCGCCCCTTCGACCGTGAGGTCGCTGTCCCTCGCAGTGCCGGACGGAAGCGGTCGAGTCGCCGACGTGAACAGCAGCCGTCGATAGAGCGGATCGTCCCGTACGGGGTGTCCATCGCTGCCCAGATTGTGCAGGCGCACGACGCCGTCCTTGCGTCGCGCGTCCACCACCCAGCGAGGCCCGGCCAGCACGCGGCGGACATCGTCCGTCTCGATGGCGGCAGGCGTCTCCGTCTCGGTCCATACCGGATCCGAAGCCGGCAGCGCCAGTCCGAGGAAGCCCTTGGCCGCCCAGTACGGCGATCCCGCTCCACTGTAGGACTGCACGATGCTCGGCATGGGAGCGGCCTGCCAGCCGAGCGAGAGCGTGCCGCTATCGAGGGCACCGCCGTCGACGAAGTGCTTGAGCGTGCCGCTGGTGAGTCGTCGGATGCGCGAAACGGGGATCGTCTCGGCCCCCTCCATCCGCGCCATCCAGAACGGCGCGGCGACTGCCCAACGGTAGATCAGCGAGCGACCGAAGAACACCGGTGCGCACCGCGCATCGAAGAAATGCTGATAGCCGTCGACGAACGCGGCCAGTCGCCGGCGGTGAAGCGCGCGACGATCATCCAGCTGAGCGCCCATGATCCGGTCGATGAACAGCGGATACCAGTGAAATGCGTATGCGTTGTAGTGATCGAACCGGCGTCCGTCGCCGTCGGTGTACCAGCCGTCGCCGCGGTACCAGTCATCCATGCGGTCGAGTGCATTCTCGACGGTGTCGCGCCCGTCTGCATAGCCCTCGGCGTGATTGAAGGCCGCAAGCGTGGCACCGAGCAGCACATGATTGTTATCCGCGCACCAAGTGCCGCGCGCCTGGGCGAACCAGGAGTGGACGGCACCCCGAGTGTCGTCTCCGAGAGCGGCCCACACCGTGTCGCGGGTGAGATGCAGGCCGATGGCGATCGACGCCGCTTCGACCGTCGCCTGACTGTGATCGGTGAGGTCCGGCCAGACGCGCTGGGCGGTCGCATATCGGAACGCGTCGGCGTATCGCTGGACGAGCGAGCCGGTGCCCTCCGGGTCACCAGCGATGCGCAGCGCGGCGAGCAGGAAGCTGCGCGCGAATCCCTCCAGCAGATCCATGCGCGACGAGACGATGCCAGTGCCGGATCCGAAATCGACCATCGCCCCCTGCTCGGTCGCGCGTGCCCACGCCGCGTCGAGGATGCGGTCGGCTGCGGCGAGCCAATGGGCACGGGTGTATCCGGTGTGCGGTGCGGATGCATGGTCGACGGGCGGCATCCAGGAGGGAACGGAGAGCGGCATGCGTCGATCGTCTCGCGCCCGGCAAGAAGGATTAAAGGGGAAAAGGCGTTGAATCCTCTTGTCCATGGGGCATTGACTGGGATGACCCGATCCCAGGAGGCCGCATTGCCGCACCGCCCGAACGTCGTCGTCGTCATGGCTGATCAGTTCCGTGCCTCCTCACTCGGCATCCTCGGTGAGGACCCCGTGCGCACCCCGCACCTCGATCGCCTCGTGGAAACAGGATGCTTGGCGCGCCAGGCGGTCAGCGCCTACCCGGTGTGCAGCCCCCACCGGGCGATGTTCCTCACCGGCGTGCGGCCGGAAGTCAACGGCGTGACCCTCAACGTGAACTCTGAGACTGCGCAGGACGGTGTCGGCCTGCGCGACGGACTGCCCACCTGGGCGAGCGTGCTGCGTGATCATGGCTGGCGCACCGGATACATCGGCAAGTGGCATCTCGAGCCGCCGGTCGGCGACGACGAGCGGTATGGCGAGGGGCGTCGCGAGGACGGCAAGGTGTGGGATGCCTGGTCGCCACCCACCCGCCGGTTCGGTTTCGACTTCTGGTACTCGTACGGCGCAGCCGATCGGCACCTCGCGCCGCACTACTGGACAACCGACGCCGGGCGCGAGGAACGGGTGGACGTGGACCAGTGGTCGGCCGAGCATGAGACCGACGTCGCCATCGGGTTCATGCAGGATGCGGGCGAGGAGCCGTTCGCGCTGATGCTCTCGCTCAACCCGCCGCACCAGCCTTTCGACCAGGTGCCCGAACGCTATCGCGCTGAATACATCGGGCTCGACGAACGTACGCTGCTGAATCGGCCCAATGTGCCGCACGGAAGCGCCGTCGCTGCCGAGGCGGTGACGATCGCGCGCGACTACTTCGCCGCCATCACCGGTATCGACGAGCAGATCGGACGGCTGACCGCGGCGGTCGAGGCGCTGGGCGGCGGCCGACCGACAATGCTTCTGTTCACCTCGGACCACGGGATGCAGTTGGGCAGCCACGGCCTGCTCTACAAGAACGTCGCCTACGAGGAGTCGATGCGCCTGCCACTGATCGTGCACGCACCAGGCCTCGTGCGAGCAGGTGAGACCCACACCGTCATCGACTCTCTGGATTTCGCGCCGACCATCCTCGGCCTGGCCGGGGTTGCAGTCGACGACGAGCGGATGCCTGGGCGCGACCGCTCGCCAGCACTGCTCGGTGCCGAATCGAAACGGCTGGGAGACGATCGCGATGCGACTCTGTACCTCAGGCACGCCTCCCGCTCGGATCCCTCCAGTGCCCGCGGCCTGCGCACGGTCACCGAGAAGCTCGTGGCGACCTGGCATCCGGCATCCGGACTGGAGCTGGAGTACTTCGATCTCGCCACCGATCCCTTCGAAATGCACAGCAGGCCGTCCTGTGGGGAGGCGGCGCTGCTCGCGCAGGAGCTGCTGAATGCTCTCGATCGGGCCGGTGATGCCTGGGTGGGGCGAGACGCGCTCGCGCACGCCCACCGTGCCGCTGTCAGGGACTGACTGGCGGCTCGACGGGAAGGCCGAGTTCCGCCTGCCACCGCTGGTGCGCCTCACGCAGTTCCTGCACGAGCCGAGGTCGGCGGGCGGCGAGGTTGTCGCGCTCACCGGGGTCGCCCGTGAGATCGGTGAGGATCAGGCCGTCGCCTGTCGAGGTGTGCTCGATCTCGCGCACGTACGCCGCCGTGGGATCGTCACCCGCTACGGAGAGCAGCTTCCAGCCGCCGCGGCGCACAGCCCACTGCCATCCGCAGTCCCAGTGCAGCTCGCGCTCGCATCCTGCTGCGTCGGCGCCGCCTTGTGTCAGCACCGCACGCAGATCGTCCCCGTCGTCCTCCACGCATGCGGGCAGCCCTGCCGCAGCCGCGAACGTGGCTGCCAGATCCAGCGCGCTCACGGGCTGCGCGATGGTGCTTCCCGGTTCTGTCACGCCGGGCCAGCGGACCAGGAACGGCACTCGGATGCCGCCCTCCCACAGTGTGTACTTCGTGCCGCGCAGGTCGCCGTTGTCGCCGTAGTTGCACCGCGAGCCGCCATTGTCGGTGAGATAGACGACGATGGTGTCGGAAGCGGCGCCTGCGATGTCGAGGGTGTCCAGCAGGCGACCGATCGCCCGGTCCATCAGCTCCAGCTGTGCGAGGTAGAAGGAGCGCCCGTCCGGCAGGTTGGGGCTGATCGCGCCGTCGTACCAATCGAGATATTCTGAAGCGCCCGGATGCCAATCGGCGTGAGCGTCAAGGCCCCGGGCTGCAAGCTCGGAGTCGGGCAGCTGCCAGCAGAAGTTGTGCACGGCGTTGAACGCCACCGTCGCGAAGAACGGGGTCTCGCCGATCCGGCGCTGGATGAAGTCGACCGCGCGGTCGGCGATCTCGTCGGTGGTGAACCCGTCGAACTCAGCCGGATCTTCGCCCGACCAGAATGGCTGCACCCCCATCGCCTCGGCTGCCTCCCCGTAGTCAGCCACAGAGTCGGCGGAGTGGTGCAGGTAGTGCAGCCGACCCATCGACTGACCGGCGAGTCCGTAGAAGGATTCGTCGAACCCATGGTGCGGTGGCGCGCCGCGATCGGCGGAGGTCTCGTCGCCGTAGTGCACCTTGCCGAAGTATCCGGTCGCGTAACCCGCCTCGCGCAGCCGCTCGGCGATCGTCGGCGCAGTGCCGATGTGTGCGGAGTCGAACCACAGCCCGCCCCAGCGCTGCTGGTACCGACCCGTGATGAGGCCGGCCCGGGAAGGCGAGCAGATCGGCGCGGTCACATAGGCGTCGGAGCAGGTGGCGCCTTCTTCGGCGAGACGATCGAGTGTCGGAGTTCGCACTCCGGGAGTGCCCATGCTGGAGCGATCGGCGTAGCCGTGATCATCCGAGATGATCAGGAGGATGTTCGGACGGGTCATTGCGCTCCATCCCATCCGGGCAGCGCGAACGCGCCGAGGGGATCGTCGTCGAGGAGACGGGTCTGGCCGGCGCCGAACACGGGCAGGCCCTGCCCGTCGGCCTGTGCGACCGAGTGCCGCACGAACCACTGGTGAAGCATTCGGCGCATGCTGGCGAGCTCTTCGGCGCGGCTCGGATCATCGACCAGGTTCACCCGCTCATGCGGATCGGCGTCCAGATCGTAAAGCTCGTGCGGACCGTGCGGATGCCGGTGCACGTACTTTCGTTCTCCGGTGCGGATCATCCGCACCGGACCGTACTCGCTGTGCACCACGATCGGGCGCGGCGGCTCGAGCTCGCTCGCGCCGCGCAGCAGCCCGGCGAAGCTGCGGCCGGGGCCGGATTCGAAGGGCTCGGGTGACAGTCCGATGAGCTCCAGCAGTGTCGCGGGCAGGTCGTATGCGCTGAGCACTTCGTTGCGCACCTCTCCCACCGGCAGCATCCCCGGCGCCGAGACGATGAATGGCACCATCACCGATTCGTCGTACATGTTCATCGGGAAGGTGCCGTTGCCCTTTCCCCAGAATCCGTGCTGACCGCAGCTGAAACCGTTGTCGCTGAGGAAGACGACGATCGTCTCCTCCTCGAGCCCATGCACGCGCAACCGGTCGAGCACTCGGCCTATCGCCGCATCCATCGCCGTCACCGCGGCGAAGTAGCCGATCAGCGCCTCGCGGGCATCCGGCTCGCCCCCGATGGGTGCGCCGTCGACGGTCTGCAACCAGGGGTGGGGTTGTTCCTGCGGGCACGTCTCGAATGCGCAGTCGCGGTACACCTCGGTGAATTCGTCGGGATGCTGCCCGGCGAACGGTTTGTGCGGGGCGGTGAAATTAAGAGCGAGGAAGAACGGCTCGTCGTGCTGCTGCTCGGCATCGATGAAGGCGACGGCATCGTCTGCGATCACGTCAGTCAGATAGCCCGTGACCTGCTCGGCGATGCCATCGCGGTACATCACCGCGTCGTGGTAGGGACTGCCACCGCCGTGCAGGGCGTACCAGTGCACGAATCCGCGTCGCGGTACGTCACTGGCGCCCAGATGCCACTTGCCTGACAGTCCCAGTCGGTACCCGGCGTCCGCCAGCGCATCCGTGAGCGTCGGCAGGCCCGCGAGGTGGTCCCGGCTCGAGGGGCCGGCATGCGCGCCGTCGAGGTAGTCGTGCACGCCGTGCGCCGAGGGGATCCGAGCGGTCAGCAGCGATGCCCGCGCGGGCGAGCAGACCGGTGAAGCGCAGAAGAATCGATCGAGGCGGACGCCACGTTCGGCCAGCGCGTCGAGGACGGGAGTGCGGATCTCATGGTTACCGGCTGCGCCCAGGGCCCATGAGCCCTGATCGTCGCTGATGATGAGGACCAGGTTGGGGCGCGAGACGGTCATGCGACCGCCTCCTCCGCAGCGAAGGACACCACGGCTCCCTCACGCGCCGAGTCGTAAGCCGCCAGCACGATCTCGACCACGTGCCGTGCATGGGCCAGCGGCACTGCGGGCTCCGCACCGTCGACGACGGCGGCGAAGTCGGCGAGCTGAGCCGTGAACGCTCGCTGGATGTCGCCTTCGCCCGCGACGTGCAGGCTGCGCGAGCGCCCGTCGACCTGCACCGTCGTGCCCACCCGTGGATCGAGTTCGATCACGCCACGGTCGCAGACGATGGTCATGCGGTCGCCCCGGGTCGCGGGATCGCTGATCACGGAGATCGTCACGCTGACCCCGTTGTCCAGGCGCACCAGCATTCCGCCGTCCGTCTCGACCGGCGAATCGAAACGGTTCACGGTACTGGCGAGCACCTCCAGAGCCCGGCCACCACCCAGCCACAGCGAACGGTCCAAGCAGTGTCCGCCGATGTTGATCAGCACCCCGCCTCCGGCGATCGTCGGAGAGAAGAACCACGGCGAGCGCGTACCCGGCCGGTAGTCGGTGCTGCGATTGTCGCGGATCAGCCGCACCGCCCCGAGTTCACCTGAGTCGATGATCTTGCGAGCGGCGAGCTTGTCGGGCATGAAGTGCTGAATGTGTCCGACGGTGAGTGCCACACCCGCGTCGGCGCAGACGGAGGCGATCCGGTCGCAGTCCTGCAACGTCGTGGCCATGGGCTTCTCGACCATCACGTGTGCTCCGGCGGCGGCGACATCCGCGGCCATTGGCAGGTGCAGCGCGTGCGGAGTGTTGACGATCACGGCGTCGACGAGACCTGCGTCGAGCATCGCCCGGTGGTCGGTGAACACCGCAGCTGCCGTTCCCGCCGCCGCCCGCCGGGCCGCGGCCGCGTCGATGTCGCACACCGCGGCGATCTGCATCCCGTCCAGCACTGTCGCTGCCCTCATGTGGAACGGTGCGACCGCCCCTGCTCCGATCAGTCCGATGCGCACGCGCTCTCCTCAGGTCGTCTCTGTCGTCGTTCGCGGATCTCGTCGGTCACGAGTTCTCCGCCGGCGTGTTCGCACCGCAGGACCGTCTGATGACGATCCGCGGGCGCAGCCTGATCTGATGCAGCGGGCACTCGTCGCCCTCGACCAGGCGCCGCAGCATGATGTCGGCCGCCATCTTGCCGATGCGGTACTTGGGTGGCGCAACGGCCGTCAGGGGCACTTCGGCGAGGTCCGCCACCTCGTCGTCGTACGACACCAGCGCCAGATCATCGGGGACGGCGACACCACCGCGGCGGGCTGCGCCCTCGAGCAGGGTGGCCTCGCGGTCGCCGAACACGAGCGCCGCGGTCGCCTCCAGCTCGCGCACCGCGCGGAAGGCGGATGCTGCACCGTCGGCCGCCCACTCGTGCTTGCCCTGCGAGAACTCCAACCCCGAGGGCAGTCGGAGGCTCTCGACGGCGCGACGGTATCCCTGTACGACACCGGGCTCGGTCACCGTGCGGGAGCGGGTGAGGAGAGCGATCCGGGTGTGACCGAGTCGGTTCAGGTGCGCGACCGCGTCGAAGGCTCCGCCCGAGTGATCGGAGCAGACGTGCTCCGTCGTGTCCGCGGGGCCGAGATCCTCCAGGCTGCGCTCGACCAGCACCACCGGGACGGGCAGTGACATGAGATCCTGCGCGCGTGCGAACGGAGAATCGACGCCCGTGAGAGTGGGGGCGAGGAGGAGTCCGTCGACGCCCGCATCCAACAGCGCGCTGATCGCCTCGTCCTCCCGCTCGGGCCGGTAGCGGTAGGTCGCCAGCTGCAGTGATGCACCGGCCGTCGACAGCGCCTCGTCGATGCCCTGGAGCACGCGGGGGTAGTACAGCTGCGTGTCCGGAAGCAGCACGCCGATGCGGCGACGCGCGTTCTGCTCGCGCGGTCGCGCGTGGGCGACGAAACTGCCCGCGCCCTGACGGCGCACGACGATGCGCTCCGCGACCAGTTCGTCGAAGGCGCGACGCACCGTCGTCAGCGACAGCCCGGTCTCCTTCGAGAGCTCCTGCTCGGTCGGCATCTTCTGACCGGCCGTCCACGTTCCGGCGAGGATGCCCCGACGCAGCTGATCGGCGAGCACCTCGAACTTCAGCCCCCGCGACTCGGCGTCGCGCACAGCGACCCTACGCTTGCCGGACATGGAACCCCCTCTGTCGTACTTCTACGATTCTGTGGCCGCCGAGAAGAGGAATAAAGACGTATTCGGGTATTCCTCTGCTGTTCTCTCCCCATCCGCCCGCGTCTGGCGGCGAGATCGTCTCGAATACTTCCTGAGAACTTTGCGATTACTACTTGAATGCTTCTCTCAAGGAACGCGAGAGTCGACCGACGCAGGCGAAGACGCCTCTCAGACGGAAGGAAACCCGATGGCGAAGATCCGCAAGCTCTCAGCACTCGCCCTCATCAGCGCGGTCGCGCTCTCCGCCGCCGGATGTGCATCCGGCACGGGCGGTGAGTCCAGCGACTCCGGAGAATTCACCTACTGGGCGATGTGGAAAGAAGGGGAGGCCCAGCAGAAGGTGGTCGCTCGGGCCATCGCCGACTTCGAGAAGGAGACCGGCATCGAAGTGAACGTTCAGTGGCAGGGACGCGACAACCTCAAGAAGACCGTCCCCACGCTCAACACCAACAAGGTGCCCGACCTCGTCGACGGCTCGTTCGCGAAGACCGCGCCCGTGCTCGCCGAGACCGGCCAGGCCAAGCCGCTCACTGAGGCGTACGCCATCGACGTCGACGGGGCGAAGGTCTCCAGTCTGATCCCCGATGCGTACCTCAAGGACGATGTGCTCACGATGGAGGGTGAGGACGCGCCCTGGATGCTGCCGTACTCGCTGACCAGCGATGCCGTCTGGTTCAACAAGGCGACGCACCCGGAACTCGTCGAGAACCCGCCCCGGACCTGGGATGACTTCCTCGCGACGATGGAGGAGATGAAGACCGCCGGCGAGACGCCGATCGCCATCGACGGCGACGTGGCCGGGTACAACGCATACTGGTACACCTCGGCGATGGTCGGGCTGGCGGGCCCCGGCTCGCTGCGGGAGATGGCCGCAGACAAGACCGGCAAGGCGTGGAACGAACCCGAGGCGCTGGAAGCCGCGCAGATGATCGAGGATCTCGTCAAGGGCGACTACTTCATCAATGGCTACAACGCAAGCAAATGGCCGGCGCAGCAGCAGTCGTGGGCTGACAACAAAGCCGTGATGCTCTTCAACGGCACGTGGATCCCGACTGAGACCGGCCCCTACGCCGCAGACGGCTTCGAGTACTCGTCGTTCCCGTTCCCCTCCCTGGGTGACAGCGCGCGCGCCGACTTCGTCGGCTTCGCCGTGCCCGCCCGTGCGAAGAATGCCGAGAACGCACAGAGGTTCGCCGCCTTCTTCTTGAACAAGAAGTACCAGGACGCCCTCGGCAGCGACGCGAAGATCATCCCGATCCGCGCCGACGCGGCCGTGAGCGAGGAGATGTCGACCGTCAAGGAAGCCCTCGATGCCGCCGACTCGTACTACATGCAGAACGACGGCATCAGCTTTCCCGGCTACACCGAGAAGCTGCTGTGGCCGGCGCTGAGCGACCTCGTGCTCGGCAAGGCCGACGCGAAGACGTTCGTCGAGACGATGAAGACCGGACAGATCGACTACTGGAAGCAGAACTCATGACCGAGGTCGCCGTACCTCCTGCCGCCGTCCGCGTCGCCCTCACCGGGCGGCGGGGCGGTGGCAGCACCATCGATCGCGCGCGGCGTCGGCTCTTCGTGCCCTTCGTGGGGCCGGCGTTCATCCTCTACTCGATCCTGTTCGTCGTGCCCGCGCTGTACGCGGTGTGGATCAGCTTCAACAAGTGGGCCGGTGCCGGCCCGATGGACTTCGTCGGCTTCGGCAACTACGTGCGCCTGTTCTCGGACAAGCTCTTCCTGCGATCCTTCGGCAACACGCTGCTGCTGCTGTTCGTGGTGGGCCTGGCGATCTTCGTGATCGCCTTCGCCCTCACCCTCGTGCTGCGGGACATGGCAGGCAAGAAGATCGCACGGTCGGTGATCTTCTTCCCCCACCTGGTGAACGCCATGATCTTCGGTGTCCTCGCCGGGTTCATCTTCAACCCGGGCGGACTCGTCAACACCCTGCTGGCGGCGTTCGGAGTGACTGACCCTCCGCCGTGGTTGTCCCAGGACAATCTGTTCCCGCTGATCATGGTGATGATGACGTGGATCACCACGGGCTACTTCACCACGATCCTCATGGCCGGTGTCGACCGTATCCCGCCGTACTACTACGAGGACTGCGCTCTCGCTGGAGCCAATGCGTTCCAGCGGCTGCGCTACGTCATCCTGCCGCTCACCTGGGACGTCTTCGGCACGTGCGCCGTGCTGTGGACCATCTCCTCCG
>Ga0160443_100118_pt1 | contig 125922 bp, 102 predicted proteins | sample HID1972I_E1MG_FD_108244 | JGI IMG/M metagenome (GOLD analysis project Ga0160443, IMG submission 108244) | Enriched pill bug-associated microbial communities from UW Madison campus, WI, USA - HID1972I_E1 MG | ecosystem: Host-associated > Arthropoda: Insects > Digestive system > Unclassified ... | reverse complement strand
TCTTTCTGGAGGGGAACTTTACACGATCGTTACGAACAAAGCGGCTAAAGGAAGGAAAGGGAGCATCGTAGCAATGCTCAAAGGCACACAGGCCCAGCAGATCATTACAGTCCTGGAACGCATACCTTTACGCCAGCGAAACAAGGTCAGAGAAGTAACGCTGGATATGGCTGCTAACATGGCTAAGGCGGTTAGAAGGTGCTTTCCATTAGCGCGCAGAGTAGTTGATCGTTTCAATGTGCAGAAGCTTGCCAGCGATGCCGTCCAGGAACTCCGGATCAGGTACCGATGGGAAGTATTAGAAGAAGAGAACAGGCTGATCGCTGAAGCAAGAAAAAACAAGCAAGCTTATCAGCCCGAGGTTCTTTCTAATGGAGATACGCTCAAGCAGCTTCTGGCCCGCAGCAGGTATCTGCTCTTCAAACATGAAAGTAAATGGAGCCCATCACAGCGGGAGCGTGCCGATATCCTCTTTCCCCGCTACCCCTTATTGCACAAGGCTTATCAGCTAGCTATCCGGTTAAGCAGCATCTTTACCATATGTAAAAGCAAGACGCAGGCTTTTAAAAGACTGGCCCTGTGGTATAATGATGTAGAAGCTTCTGCAATAGACTCTTTCAGCACGGTGGCCAGGTCTATACAGAGCCATTATGAATATATCCTGAACTTCTTTGATAACAGGAGCACCAATGCTTCTGCTGAATCTTTTAATGCGAAGATCAAAGCTTTTAGGGCTACTTCCAGAGGGGTTAGAGATACCGCTTTTTTCCTTTTTCGACTGGCTAAGATTTATGCTTAATGATCATCTCCCCCCAAGAATTCCGCTTGATCCCTCAATACGCAGAAGCATCATTTTTCGTAATCATTGCTCCTGAAAAATTAATGCCCTAATTATGAAGCTTTAGCAGCTCGAAGCCCGAATTTTATTCAAACACACTTTCAAAATCAGATTTAAATCCCGAATATTGCATTCCCAAACAAAGCGGAGCTTTCTTAAGAAAGTCAAGCTATCTTAACCGGGTTTAGTACTCCTGAGTAGCTCAGCCGGTTAGAGCATCTGACTGTTAATCAGAGGGTCGCTGGTTCGAGCCCAGCCTCAGGAGCAAACAGAAAAACCTTCCAAGAGATATTGGAAGGCTTTTCTGTTTATGTTCGATTCAAACTCTTAATTCCATAAAGAGCAATACATCACTTGATTTTCAATTGCTTGCGTAATTCATCTCCGAAAGTCAGCTTAGGATATCATCGGATAACTGCATTCTTTGGCCGCGTCGAGTAATTTTACGTCAAAAGGGCAAATATTCATTCGATAATTTTAAAACATCCGTGCTGTGTAATAGTTATTTATAAAAAAACACCTATGAAACTTCCAATTAAAACGCTCATAAACGATTCAGCGGAGATGTACAAGCAAACCGCAGTTAATTCTAATGGAAATGACCCATCTAATGATCCGGATTCTGAAGAGGTAACAAGAGAAGAAGATGATGATGTATTGCTACCTGACGAAGATGACGACTTTGAAGAAAATTACGGTGATTTAGAAGAAGGCAGCAATGGCACTGTGACACCTGCACCTGACAATGAACCGGAAATACTATAATGAGGGGGATCAGCTGTACAGACACGAGACAGAGGAACTAAGCAAAGTTATCCAGTGTAGTATATACTGAACTTATCAGGTTAAACCGACTGATTAAGCACAGTAATGATCTCAGCAGAATTGCTTAAAAGTTTTTGTATCGGGCATACCTTTGAAATTTCGAGTATTCGCTTCTTCTGATCTGCTGTGATGTCACCTTGAATATCTAAGTCACAACGAAAAGCGTTCCTACCATCGTCCGTTTTAGTCAGTTCAACTCTCGCTTTAATCAGATCTACACCCCATCCTTTTCGGTTGGCATACATTCGCAAGGTAATGACTTTACATGCAGCAAGAGAACCACAAAGGTAATCTCCTGGTGAAGGACTTTTATCTTTTCCGCCATATTGTACAGGCTCGTCTGTACTGTATTGATGAACGCCTGAACCAGATTGCTTTCATAGGTATCACCTGTATTTTCAGCTTCTGCTGTCGCTGTGATCTGGTAGGGCTTCATATAATTAATGTATTATCAGACGTATCTAAATATCAAACTTTCAATTAGTTAAAACGATAATAGATCAATAAAGTTGATAAGAAAACACATCCATATACACTCCTTATGAAACACATACATATTTTACATAATCCTAAAGCTGGTGAAGGAAATTATTCAGAACAGGAACTTTTATCACTATTTAAGTCAAAAGGATATGATGCTAGTTATGCTTCTCTAAAAAAACAGGACTGGGATAAATTTCCCGACGACAAGGAAATGCTGGTTATTGCCGGTGGGGACGGTGCTGTAGGTAAAGTAGTAATGAATATGTTAAAACGCCGGCTGGCTGATAGCAATTACACGCTCGCTGTATTGCCATTGGGCTCTGCAAATAACTTTGCAAAGTCACTCGGTATTGCTGGTGATGCGGAATCTGTTATCAAGTCTTTAGATGTCGGAAATGTACAAAAAATCGGCATAGGTAGAATTTCAGGGAATGAGGAATATGAGTTTTTTCTTGAAAGTTTCGGCATTGGGCTCCTTCCTCAATTGATGAAAAGAATGAAAAAGAATAAGGAGATGATCGATAGTCCAGAAAAAAAGATACTGGCGAGCTTGGAACAATTGCATGAGCTCGTTCTTTCGGCAGAGCCCGTTACATGCAAAATAAAAGCAGATGAGAAAGTTTATACTGACAAATATCTTCTGGCAGAGATTCTTAACATAAGTACTGTTGGGCCAAATCTTTGTATCGCAGCCGATGCCAGCCCTGCAGATGGCTATTTGAATCTTGTCCTCATTCCCGAAAGCCAAAGGCTGGAATTTGCCTCCCATATAAGTAAAAAAATAAAAGAAGAGGAAGATGACTACCCCTTTATAACACAAAGAGCCAAAATGATAAGCATTGAGTGTGAACGAAGCATTGCCCATGTGGATGACGAATTGGTTTCCGGGAAAGGCTTAAAGAAACTTGAGGCTACAGCTTCGGAAGGTTTGATTAATTTTCTGTTACCATAGTTTATAAATCACAAACTCCTACCACCTATGAAGAATCGTCTAAATGCAATGATCACAGCGTCCGTTTGTTTCTTATGCTATGCCGGATGTAATTTCAATAGAACAGAAAACTCTAAATCCGATACCACTATGAAGAATATCGCTAATGAAGCTGCAGGGGTGGCATCGGAGTTATCTGCTGAAAATTTAGATTCAATTGACTCAAATAAAAAACAAATAAACGATTCCACACGCAAGAAATAATCATTAGAATATAAAATCTTCTACGAAGTTCTGTAGTTGCTAACGTGTATCGATCAAACATAAATGTATTTTGGAAGTTGAAAAGATAGTAAGTAAAATAAAGCAATGCACCATCCTGCTGATAAGGGAGCGAAAATCAAAGTTGAAAAACCAAATGTTCTAACAGTAGTTGGTTGCGGAGACGCTTTTGGAAGCGGAGGGAGGCTGAATACTTGTTTTCATGTGAAAACTTCTTCTTTGCAATTTTTAATCGATTGTGGAGCTACAACCCTTGTGGGGCTAAAACAGCGAAGGTTTAATTTAGACGATATTGACGTTATTTTGATCACACACTTTCACGGCGATCATTACGGTGGATTACCTTTCTTTCTGTTAGAATCCTCAGTTTATGGCAGAACAAAGCCTCTTACCATTATTAGTCCTCCGGGAGGTAAAGAGAAGGTCAGAAAGCTCTGCAACCTTCTTTATCCTTCAAGTACTGTGCTTGAGAATCTGCGAATTGATTTCAAAGAATATAAGTCTTATGAGACTGTACAGGCAGAGTTTCTATCTGTTAAGGCTTATCCTGTGGTACATACAGAAGCAGCATTGCCTCATGGCTTAAAAATTACCATCGGCGACAAAATAATAAGCTACTCGGGCGATACTGAATGGACCACAAACTTAATTGCCCTTGCACAGAATGCGGATCTATTCATTTGCGAATGTAATTTCTACCATACTGAAGTTAAGGGCCATTTAAGTTATAGCATTCTTCAGAATCATTTCCCTTTGCTTCAGCATAAAAAAATGCTTCTCACACATTTTGATACGGAGATGTTAAATAATCTTCAGTTCGTGGATTCAGAATGTGCTGAGGATGGGAAAGTGTACTACTTCTAACAGCTTGCCAACTAGAACTCATAGTTAATTCTTAGGGAAGGAATCAGGTTACCGAGGACTCATTCAGGATCATATTGTTGCCCTTTGCGGTCACAGTGACACCCAGGACAGATTCGTTAGTGTGCCTGTCAGCTACGCTGCCGACTAGAATGATATTTCAGAAAAATACAGAGCTGATGTATTCGTTACAGGCTTCAATATGCCAAAAGGGTCAAGGCATAAAGCCACCTTCAAAATTGGTGGGACTAATATTTGATTAAGCTCTCCTCGCTTTTATAGATTTTGATAGTAGTCTATATTTTCCTTTATCAACAGATCAATAGGCATATAATTAATCTTCTCTGCTTGCAGGTTGAGCAACAGTTTGTCAGTGATCACTTTTAAAGCCCGGTACCCCTGCAATTCCGGCCGCTGTCCGATCAGTAAGTCAATATACCCTTCCTTCAGTAATACTTTGTTTTTCTCGATCAGATCATAGCCCACCAGATACGTCAGTTTCCTGTCCCTCACTTTGAGGTAATTCGCCAGAACATGGCAGGTCGAATTAAAGGTAATAGCGGCTTGTATAGAGTGGCCTGTTCGCTCGTCGAAGATCTTATCGAGCACTTCAAAGTTCTTAATGTGGGCATCAATCTTCAGATCAGCATAATAGATCTTTCCAGCGAAGTTTGATTTTTCTATATAGTCCAGAAATCCCTTCTGACGGCTTAATACCTGATTTGAAAGCTCCTTGTTCTTATAAAACATCTTTGCAATGAGTATGTCCTCCGTTCGGCCAATTCGTCCGCTGATAATCCGTGCGGCAACGGCACCACTGTCATAAGAGTGTGTACCAAAATAGGCGAGAGGATTCTGATCCTCGATATTCGCGTCAATATACACATAGGGGATATTTCGGGCATCCAGTGCTTTAGACAGATGAATTACCTGACTGCTGAAAAAGTTGGCGATGATCACACCGTCGATATCAAGGCACAGGAGCTTTTCAATTGCTTTCTCAAAACTCGCTGTATCGTACTGATTGAACGATAGTTTTTCAAACGCGATACCGGATGACTTGACTTCATCTGCTGCTCTCTCAAGACCTTCTGAAATATACATCCAATAGTCGTCTGCAGAATGTTGAGGGATTAAAGCCAGTACTTTATAGTTCTTTTTTGATACAAGAGATCTGGCAAAGATGTTCGGACTGTAGTTTACCATGCTTAGCACAGCATTCACTTTTTTCAGACTTTCCTCAGAAACACGACCGCGCTTATGTATTACCCGGTCTACAGTTCCAATGGATACACCGGCCATTTTAGCGATATCTATTATCCTTATATCCTTCTTAGAATCCATAGTGTCAGTTCAGTATTCAAATATAAATAAAAATAGTGTGTTCGATAACACAATGCGAACTTCGTTAGGAAACTAGAAGGGGATGAATCACGCCTCTCGATTAGTTTGTTTTTAAAAGACTGTATATGAAGTTTTAAACTGGTTAATTGATCCCAATCTCCTAAATTTTGCTTTTAGATATTGTATTGGAATTCGAAACTTGGACAGGAAAAACTCCTTATTTGAAGCTAAGTCTAAAAATATCTGTCAAATACATGAAGATTTTTTTGGAAAGATTAAACAAGAGTAATACTTTTGATATTAATGTGTACGTTAACACAGGTATTTATGCAAGATGTATTAATCGAGTGGGAGCAGCAAAATATTCCATTTCTTAATTAATGTGTACGTTAACATAATATTAAGTTGTTAGTTACCAGTCTGATAGTAAAATATTAAAATAGTTACCATGATCCTAACCGATCATTTGAATCCACCAATAGAGCCAATACTATACTAATCTAAGTTTGATGAAAAATAAAAGGAACCCGATTTGTCAGTTTGCCCTAGCAAGCCATTTGATCATCTTAACATTCTTTGTGTCCCCGGGATACACACAGGTTACTGAGCGTCAGGAGCTAAGTCCTAAAGATTCGGTGTTGATCAGGCACGCCCCCGCATCCCAAAAAGAAGAGGTTAACAGAAATGTCATGCTTAATGCCGAGAATAACGCCGGTCCGCGCTTTATCCAGATCGGTATACCTACGGGATCTGCGGTTGACGTGCCCACCATTCTGGAGAATGACATGCCTGCGGTTTACTATTTTTTTCCGCGTAACCCTAATACATTTTGGCGTGCCGGATCCGGCCTGTCAAACATCGGCGTACTCAAAATCTCCGAAGTGGCTATAACCACCGGACGCGTTGGATATGGCGTAAACTCTTATACCAGGAATGGAGATGATAATTTCACCGGTATCCTCAACACAGGTATGAATCATTACGGAATGCAGCGATATGACATGAGCCTCTCGGGCAAACTCGGTAAAGACCTGTATTATTCAGCAGGAACCTATCAGATGTTTGACCCGGGAAGCTTCAATGTGCCATACGCTGATTATGTCGACAGGACATCTATCTATCAGGGAATGCTAACGAAGTATTTCAACAATAGGAAAGGTGAAATCAGCCTGATGTACAGACATTCCGATGCACATAGTCTCACCAATGTCGTAGGTAACTCACCCTTCATTTATAACGGCGACGGAAGTATAACCGAACTCGAAGGTATGCCGCTCGGTACTACTAACGCATCCCCTATAGATGGAAATGTAACATATCGCGATATCCTGACCGGAGAAGAAAAGAATACCAGTCTCAAAGATGCTGCTAAAACAAAGGTCAATCAGGCCATGTTCCTTTATAACTATAAATACGACAGCGGGCTGAACTTAAAGGTCAATTCGATGTATTCAAATTCCGATGCGGGTTTCATCGTGGCGAGCCCCACAGGAATCATCCCCTCAGCAACGATACAGAATTCCAGCAACCGGTATACCATTACAGGTACTGATCAGGGCTACACCGGCAACGTCCTCAACCGTCTGTTGATCCTTAACCGGGCCAATATCAATGACGCGTTTATGATTGCTCAGGTAAGCAAAAAGTCAGGGAACCATACCTGGCGCCTCGGTATAAACGAAATGTATTCGCATGTAGATCATCATGCCAACAGCCTTCAGTACAGCCAGGAAGTGAAAGCCAACCCTAAACGTCTCGATAAAGACGGGGTTCCTTTCCGCAATTTCAACACAAACGGCGAATATTATAAAGGTTCAGAAAGTAAAACCGCGCTCTTCTTTACAGACGATTGGGATATCACAGACCGCCTTAACCTCTATTATGGTGCTCGCGTTGAACTCATGAACCTAAACGTAAACTATATGCCACACGCTCGCTTCGACGGTGTATCCGTTGGCGCAACAAACCCCACCACAGGGGAGATGTCCAGCATTGAAAACTACAAGACCACCCGCATGAACCCTATTGGAACCGCTGCCCTGGTATATAAGCTGGCAAAGAAATACGGCGTCACAGCAGAATTTACTTACAATGTTCAAAATCCAACATTGGTAAACTACGCAGGTTCTCAGGTGCCCGTTACTAAAAATAGCGTCGTACCCCTTGGCCGCGTTGGTGTCTATTACACAAGTGATAACTTCAGTCTGGTATCTGCTTTCTCCGTCATCAAAAAGACCAATTACTTCACCCGCTTCAACCTGACAGATCCAAGCGGAAGCGGTCAGGTGCAAACGATAGGTAATGCCTATGACGTGCAGACAATGGGATGGACCACAGATATCGTAGCGAAACCGTTCAAGAACTTCAATCTGCACTTCCTGTTCACCTACCAGGAGCCGAAGTATAAAAACTTCAATGTAAGCGCTTTCGGAAGTGACTACAGCTTCAACGACAAGATTGTAACCAGTCAGTCAAAGATATTGATGGAAATCGACCCCTCATATAATTTCACCAAAGACCTGCGAATCTGGTCAAGCTTCCGGTACTTCGGCAAGCAAACGGCAAATCTGAGTAATGTGCTTTATTTCAACGGCCGCTGGGAAACTTTCGGAGGTCTTAATTGGAACATAAACAAGAAATTTAACCTGGGTTTCACAGTGGTCAACTTCCTGAACCAAACCGGAGCACGCGGAACCATCTCCGGAGCTGAGCTGATCACAGATGCTTCGAACTATCAGAATTACCTGATGGCCGGAAGTTATATCCGCCCATTCACTACCGAGTTGAGCATAGGAATCAAGTTCTAAGAGAAACGAAACGATAGGCCCAATTTAAATATCAGAGAGATGAAACCATAATGAGCATGCCGCTTAAAAGCAACAATGAATATGTTTATCGTAGCGTCATTACCATTGGAAAATAAACTAAAATCAAATGAAAACTAAAATCAAAAATGCAGTCGGTAGCCAGGGAGATAGCACCCTAAGAAAGGGAATGAAACATGCCGGTCTGGCGCTGTTTGTTGCATCGATTGTGCTCACGGGAATGAACACTCCTGCTCAGGCGCAAAACTCACGAAGCAAAACAACCAAACAACCAGTATTGGGACATAGATCAGCAAAAATCATTAAAGTCGGCGGATTGGAATTCAAAGACCTGAATAAGAACGGTAAACTGGATAAATACGAAGATTGGAGATTGCCTAATGACACAAGAGCGAATGATCTTGTGTCAAAGATGTCTGTAGAAGAGAAAGTTGGTTTTATGCTGATCAGCACCACGCGTTTACAAGGCGACTGGTCTTTTGATGAAAACCCCAAAAAGGATGTCATCGGCAGTGGTTTCAATGAGGTAGATATCGTGCGTAAGATCAATATGTTTACGCATAAACCCCTGGACTATCCCATGATCTATGCGGCCGGTACTACAAAAGGGGTGACTGAATTCCATCTCAGACACTTTATCATCCGGGCAAATACCACTAATAAGATCATAGCAGAATGGTCAAACAATCTGCAGGCACTTTGCGAAAGCAACGGCCTCGGTATTCCTGCAATTGTGGCGTCCAATCCGCGTAACCATATCACCAAAGATGCTTCTATCGGATTGAGTGTGGGAAAGACCGCATTTTCAACCTGGCCCGGCGAACTGGGCCTGGCCGCTATGCGCGACACCAAACTTGTTAGCGAATTTGCTGATATCGCCAGACAGGAATGGGCTGCAGTTGGCATCAGAAAGGGCTATATGTATATGGCCGACCTGGCCACAGAGCCCAGATGGCAGCGAATCGAAGGTACATTTGGTGAGGATGCCGACCTGGCCGCTGAGATGATCAAGGCTATTACGCTGGGTTTCCAGGGGAAGAAGCTTGGAGCAGGATCAGTAGCGGTTACAACAAAACATTTTCCTGGTGGAGGACCAGTGGTTGACGGTCAGGATCCGCACTTTGATTGGGGAAAGAACCAGCATTATCCGGGCGGAATGCTGGAATTTCACTTAAAACCCTTTAAGGCAGCAATCAACGCAGGAACCTCTGCAATCATGCCTTATTATTCCATTCCTTTAGATACAAAATACGAAAAAGTGGCATTCGCCTATAACAAGGGCGTCCTGCAGGACCTTCTCCGCGATGAGCTTGGATTTAAGGGAATAATTAACTCAGATACAGGTCCGATTTACATGATGCCATGGGGTGCTGAACACTTAAGTCTCACTGAACGTTACAAGAAGACACTTGAAGCCGGAATCAATCTCTATTCAGGTTCAGCTGATCCAACGAAATTGCTGGAAACTGTCAAGAGCGGAATGGTGGACATAAAACTGGTAGATAATTCTGTACACAGACTGCTACTGGAGAAGTTCGAGCTTGGCCTGTTTGAAAATCCATATGTCGATGTAGCCCATGCAGAAAAGATCGTCGGCAGCAAAGCATTCCAAGACAGGGCTGATCTTGCTTACCGCAAGTCTATCGTGCTGCTGCGAAACGAATCATCCGTATTGCCGATGAAAAAGAAAACTAAGGTTTACTTTGAATCGTACTTTCAGAAAAAGAACGCAGCATCTCCAAGCAATGTTTACAAGAGCAGAAATAACAACTATGACATTGAGTTTGTAAATACTCCAGAAGAAGCTGATCAGATAATTTTATGGATCACGCCTGGTTCCAAGACTCTTTTTGACTCAGACGGCTCAGCGTTACATTTATCTTTATCCAAAAATGCGGTCGATGTGGATTATGTGAACAATCTGACTGCTAAGAAGCCAACTATTCTGGTGATGAATTACACCAACCCATGGGTCATTGATGAAATATATGACGATAAGGATAAGAAAAACATTAAAGGTGTGCTGGCTACTTTCGGAACCTCTACGGATGCTTTGCTTGACGTCTTAACTGGAAAATTCAATCCTTCAGGAAAAATGCCTTTCACAACGCCTATTTCCGAAGAGGCAGTGCTGAAGCAACGTTCTGACGTACCTGGATACCTTGAGGGGCCGGATTATCCTCTGTTCAAATTTGACGAAGGACTTAGTTTCTAGTTTTAGTTTTCTTTTTTAACAAGCGGCGTGCAGAGGTAACTCCTGTGCGCCGTTTGTTTTTAGGAAGTGTCTGCATGTAAGACTTTTCATCGGCTTTTCTGTTGGTCTGAGCAAGACTTCCGTCTGAATGATTGCCTATTGAACCGGTGATGAGTCCGTGTTAAGTCCATGTCTTTAACTGTAAAGTCGGACTCAACATGGATACAACACACCTTCTTTATGCGCTGAATCAGAACAATTCCTAACTAAGGAGGCTTTTATTAGCCTACCAGTCTTTGTCTGTGCTTGTGCATTATTGATACGATTTGTATAAACTTTGAAAGTATTTTACTGGTATGTGTATGCATAAATTCGGTTCTTTGAAATGAATAAAAGGAGATTCTTTTCAGGCTAACCGTAGCCTCAACGTATACTAACCAACCAGTTACATTATGAAAATTCTAAGTACTTTATTCTTATTTACGTTTGTTCTTGCAAATACCACCTATGGGCAGGATTCTGGCTGGAAACCCATTGCGGGGAAAATCCAGACACCCTGGGCGGAGAAAGTAGACCCCTTGAATCCGCATGCCGAATACCCAAGGCCGCAGCTGGTGCGCGGTAACTGGAAAAGCCTGAACGGGCTATGGAATTACGCTATCAGACCAAAAGAAGATAATAAGCCAAAGTCTTATGAAGGAAAGATACTCGTTCCCTTTGCCGTGGAATCGTCCCTTTCAGGTGTAGGCCGTAATGTAGGGAAGGACAGCGTACTCTGGTATCATACACGTTTCTCGGTGCCTGCTTCCATGAAAGGTAAGCGGGTTATTCTGCATTTAGGCGGTGTGGACTGGGAAGCGAAGATTTCGGTAAATGGTAAGGAAGCTGGCACACACCAGGGGGGGAATGATCCCTTCTCATTCGATATCACATCCTTGATAAAGGGCGGAGGTCAGCAAGATCTATCCATCCGGGTCTGGGATCCTACAGACGAGGGCCCTCAGCCGCGTGGAAAGCAGGTGCGCAAGCCTGAAGGGATTTGGTATACGCCAGTAACGGGTATCTGGCAAACGGTTTGGCTGGAGGCTGTGCCTGAAACATATATTCAAGCAACAAAGCAAACGCCTGATATTGATAAGGGATTGGTAATGGTGAGCGCTCAGGTTAAAAACCTCAGGTCGGGCGACCGGGTGAGGATCTCTGCCTGGGATGGAACGACTAAAGTGGCGGAGCAGGAAGTAAGTAACGGCGCTGCCGTCAGTTTGAATATTGCAAATGCCAAACTTTGGTCTCCGGAGAGCCCTTTCTTATATAAGCTGCAGGTCGCCGTTGTCCGCGGTGGGAAAGCAGTGGATGAAGCAAGGAGCTATTTCGCTATGCGTAAGTCCTCAATGGCAGCAGATAATAAGGGCATCCAGCGAATGCTGCTGAACAATAAATTTGTATTTCAATACGGTCCGCTGGATCAGGGTTGGTGGCCGGACGGCCTCTATACGGCGCCCACAGATGAGGCTTTGAAGTTCGATATTGAGAAGACCAAAGAGATGGGCTTCAATATGATCAGAAAGCACATTAAAGTGGAGCCTGCGAGATGGTATTACTACTGCGATTCCATTGGGTTGCTGGTATGGCAGGATATGCCGAGCGGGGACCTGGGAAATCAATGGGACTCCCGGCCGGGAGTCTTCGGAAGGGCTACGGAGCAAGAGCGATCAAAAGAATCGGAAGGCTACTACCGTAAGGAATGGAACGCTATCATGGATGCTCTTCATAACTTCCCATCGATTGTGGTTTGGGTACCTTTTAATGAGGCATGGGGACAGTTTAAAACGACTGAAATAACGAATTGGACTATGCAGAAAGATCCTTCGCGACTGGTGAACAGTGCCAGTGGGGGTAACTTCTTCCCCGTAGGGCATATCATCGATCTGCACAACTATCCTGATCCCGCAATGCCTCGCCCTGATCTCTTCGGATCTAAACAGGCACTGGTTTTAGGTGAGTTTGGCGGCCTGGGTCTGCCTGTTGACGGGCATGTATGGCAGCAGAAGGATAACTGGGGGTACCAGAGTTTTAAGACGGCAGATGACCTGATTAACCGCTACTCAGCCTTTATGGTAAAGATGCAGGACCTTATCAGAAGCGGTCTTTCGGCCGCAGTATATACGCAGACGACCGATGTGGAGATCGAAACGAACGGTTTGATGACCTATGACCGCAAAATCATTAAGGTACCTGCAGCTAAACTTAAAAGCCTGCATGATCCTCTTTATAAAACGAAATAAGTAATCAGTGCTGAAAGGAATATAAGGGAATCAGATAGCGCTATTACTCATTTTTCTTTCAGCCATTTTTAGTTGCATGTACTCTGTCGGCGGCATTCCGAACTGCTTTGCAAAGCATCTGCCAAAGTGCGTTTGTGAGCTGTATCCTACCATTTCGGTGATTTCGTATATTTTGAATTCATTTTCGGCAAGTAGTTGGGCAGCTTTTTTTAAACGTGCAATGTTGATCAGTTCGTGAGGGGTCAGGTTGGAGATGGCTTTTATTTTTCTATATAGCGTGGGTTTGCTCATGTTCATGGAATCGGCAAGATGTTCTACATCCAGATCGATGTTTGCAATATTCCGGTTCACGGCTTCATTGAGCTTTTCGAGGAAGTTCTCGTCGGCTTTTGAATAGGCCATCGTTTTGATATGTACCAAAGGGGAGTTCGCGAAGTAGTCTTTTATTTTGCTTCGGTTTAGAAGGAGATTTGCAATCTGAACCTGGAGATGTTCGGGCGAAAAGGGTTTTTCGATATACGCGTCTGCACCCAGTTCAAGTCCCTCGATCTTCGATTGCAGGGTATTCTTTGCCGTTAACAACACTACCGGAATATGACTGTACTCGAAGTCTGACTTAATTCTGCGGCAAAGTTCGAAGCCATCTATTTCGGGCATCATGATATCGCTTATGACCAGCTGAACGGAGTGAATGTTTAATAGATCGAGCGCTTCCCTGCCGTTACGGGCGGTAATAACGGAATATTTTTCGCTCAGGTCATCTGAGATAAAGTCCAGAATTTCTTCATTATCGTCTACCAACAGTACGGCTGGCCGGTTTGCTATTTCTTCTTTCATTAGATTCTTGGTTAGGATCATTTACTCATTATTGGATTGAATTCAATTTGCTGGTGCAGCGGAAGTGTTACCGCAAAAATATTACAGTCGGCCTGCGGCGGTCTCAACTCAAGATTCCCTTTATGTAGTTCTGCCAGAGAGCGCGAAATGGAAAGCCCAAGTCCGCTGCCCGGTTGATTTTCTGTAAGCTTCATCCGATAGAACGTGTCGAAGATTTTTTCTTTCATGTTCCAGGGGATGATATAGCCGTCGTTCTTGATCAGGATGGTAAACGTAAGGTCGCCTTCAAAGACAGGTAATATCTGGATTGTGGCGGTCTGAGAGCCATATTTAATAGCATTGTTGATCAGATTGCTCATGATCTTGTCGAATGCTCCGACATCTATATAGGCGAAGAATTTATTGGCGGGTAGTTCCAGCATAAAGCGTATGCTTTTCTGCTCCGCCGCCGGCTTAAAGCGAATATAATTATCTCTGACCAGTTCGCAGATATCTGCTTTGACGAAATTGAGGCTGAACTCCTTGGTTTCTGTCTTTCTGAAGTCGAGCAGCTGGTTAGTAAGATTGAGCAAACGCTCGGTGTTCTTCTGCATGATCAGAAGATTGTTCTTTATCTGAGGTACTTCTTCGACGCGTTTGATGATCTTTTCCATGGGTCCTTTGATGAGGGTGAGCGGGGTACGTATCTCGTGTGCTACGTTAGTAAAGAATTCAATTTTAGCCTGGTAGATTTCCTTCTCCTTTTTGTGCTGGAATATTTCAAGTCTGCGTTTGTTTTTTGTCTTTATGCGCTGGTGGTAAGTTCGGATAGCCAGGTAAACGAGTGCAAACAAGAGCAAGACGTAGAAAATTAACGCCCATTTGCTCTTCCAGAGTGGAGGTACAATTTCAATTTCAAGGTGTGTTTCTTCGTTGTTCCATATCCCGCTGTTGTTGGCTGCCTTGACTTTGAAGATGTAGTTTCCTGGTGGAAGAGAGGTAAAGTAGGCCTTACGGTTGGTTTTAAGATATGTCCAGTCGTTATCAAGCCCCTCCATCTTGTAAGCGTACTCGGTGGTATTTAATGATGTATAGCTTAGGGCTGAAAAATCGATACTGAAAGAAGACTGCTCATGAGTCAGCCTTATTTTTTTTGTGAATGTTATTGACTCTTTGAGCGGTGAATTTGCGTTCTGGACGTTTATCTCCTGGCCAAAGATTTGGAAACCGGTGATATAGACGGGCGGCTTATAGGCATTTTTAACAAATGATGCGGGACGAAACCTTACTAAGCCGTTGACGCTTCCGAAGTACATCCGTCCGGAGTCATCTTTAAATGCAGAATTGTAATTCAACTGGTCGCTGAGCAGGCCATGAGCCTTCGTATAGGTTCTTATTTTTCCGGTTTCAGGGTTGAAGACAGCTAGTCCACGTGATGTACTGACCCAAAGCTGACCTTCATCGTCCTCCAGCATGGATAGGATCAAGTTACTTGGAAGACCGTTTGCTGTGGTAAAGCGTCTGAACTTGCCTGTCTGTGGATTCATCTTACACAAGCCTCCCTCGGTAGCAAGCCATAAAGAGCCCTTGCGATCTTCGAATATCCGGTTTATGCGATTGTTGCCCAAGCTCTGCGGATCATTGCTCTGATACGTGTAAGAACCTTTCTTTCCGGTTCGCGGGTTGTAATAGTATAATCCTTCCCTGTATGAACCTAGCCAGAATGTTCCCTTGCTATCTTCAAGCATAGTGCTGTAGAACATCCGTTCGGGTACCCCGGTGATGTGAATGAAATTATCTTCTTTCCTGTTGTACTTGAAAAAGCCGCCTGATGTGCAGAAGAAGATATCCCCCGACCGACTCCTGTGAATGCTGTAGATGAAGTTGCTTTTTAACGAGTTGTTGCCCCCTCCTGCTGAGTAGTGTTTAATGATCTTTCCGGTTTTTATATCCATAAGATCCAGTCCGTTTTCGAATGTGCCGACCCAAAGTGAATCGCCCTCGAGAAGCAGGCCGTGTATGTTAGTGGAGGCAATATCGTGTTGCTTGCCGGAGGGCTTGAAATGCACGAATTTCATTGATCCTGCTTCGAGCTTGTTCAGACCGGCATCTTCTGTACCAATCCAGAGATTGGAGTATTTATCCTGAACGATCTCTCTCACAACATTTCCCCCGAGTGAGTTTTCTCCTACCATTGGGAAGAACTTTTCAAAGGAATTATACTGCTTCGGATAGTAATTCAGTCCGCCAAAGTAGGTTCCTGCCCAGATACCGCCTTCTCTGTCCTTGCAAAGCGTGTAGACTGCATTGTCTGACAGGGAATAGGGGTTGTTATATTGTTTCTTAATGTTGATGGCTCTTCCCGTCCGGATGTCGTATAAATATATTCCTGATTCGGTAGCGATCCAGTAGCAGTTTCCTGATTCATGCATGAAGTTTCGTGCAAAGATCTCTGTGTTGTCGGTGTTCCTCGTGAGGATATTTTTATATGTCCTGGTGCTGATGTCAAACAGCTTAACACCTTGATTTGATGTTCCAATGAATAGGGAACCCTTGCCTGTGTCGGAGATTTTCTCTATCCATTTTGACGATTCGGGTTGTGAGTTAGAGGACACGTCGTAGCTGTCGAATGTCTGATTGGAAGGCTGGTACTGTTCGAGGGTTCCGTATCGGGAGGACACCCAGATCTGTCCATCTTTCAGGATACTGATGGATGTTGCTTCGAAATAGTTTGCAATTGTAAACTCAGTGAGCTTTTTCCTGTTTTCATCGTATTTAAAAAGTGTAAATCCGGCAATGAACCAGATATCGCCATTCTTGTCGATCTGGATCTCCCTTACGTCTTCTGTTGGACATCCTTTGAGAAGTCTAAAGCTTTCGGTTAGCGGACTGTAAATAAAAAGACCTCTGTCTGTCCCTACCCACATAAGGCCTTTCTTATCTTCGGCAAGGGTATGAATGAAGTTGCTTTTCAGACTGTTCGGATTAAGCGCATCTTCTCTGAATATTTTAAATGTATACCCATCGAACCGGTTGAGGCCATCCTTGGTGCCGAACCAGAGAAATCCCTTCCGGTCCTGCATACTGCAGATCACCGTATTATTCGACAGTCCGCTTTCTACCTGATAGCGGCTGAAGTAATAAGGTGTCGCTCTGGCAACGCTTGTAGCAAGTAGGAGCGCTATAAACAGGATTATGGATCTAACTGGTTTCAAAGATTGCGTTTACTATCAAATATAAGATAGTCAGATGATATAGTTCTGAAGATTTTTGCTACCTCCGGGTAATGCGGAGACATGAGAAATAGTGGGAATGGGGCTACACTTTCGAGACTTTTTCTTAACTGCGGAGTAATCTTTGTAATTTTCAGCAGTAAGTGCCAGAGCCTGAAGTAGGTTTATTAGTTAATCAGGATTGTTGTTATGAAGATTGTTTTTATCTGTGGTTCTTTAGAAGACGGCAAAGATGGGGTAGGAGATTATACCAGGCGACTGGGTAAGAAACTGGTGGAAAACGGCTGTTCTGTCGGAATCATTGCCTTGCATGACAAGTACGTGAATGGTAAGTTTTTAGAAGAAGAGGAGGAGCCATCTATGAGGACGTTGCGACTGTCGACGCATTTAACCTGGCAAAGGCGAACAACCCTGGCAGCTGATTTCATTCAAGAGGTCAATCCGGAATGGATAAGTCTGCAGTTTGTAGGTTTTGCTTATCAGCGCTATGGCCTGCCCCTTGGCATGGGCTCTCTCGTGAAGAAGATATCGCAAAGCAGGAATCTGCATATTATGTTTCACGAGCTATGGTGCGGTATGTCGGCATCTGCACCTATGAAGGAAGTAATTCTGGGAAAGCTTCAGTACTGGTTTTTAAGGGTGATGCTGGCAACCTTGAAGCCTAAGAAGATATTTACCAACATTGGAAGATACGCGGGACGACTAAAAGAGCTGGGAGAGCAGCCGCTGCTTGTTCCGGTGTTTAGTAACATCCCTTTGGCGTCGCGGATCTCTGACGTTTCCTGGGATAAGGTAATTGCGGCAAATGATCTGCAAACTCTATTGACTGGCGTTGAAAATAAGCTGGTACTCGGCTTTTTCGGGAGCATATACCCTATTCCGGGCTTTCCGGCGCTAATGCAGAATGCTTATGAGGCTGCCCGTGTGCTCGGGCTGGAGTATTGCATTCTTTTGATAGGAAATAATTCTAAACAAGAGCTGGACAGGCTCTCCAGCTATGGCTTACAATCGCGCATTTTTGAGCTCGGCATGCAGCCTCCTGGTGTCATTAACAGAGCAATGGATCTGGTAGATTTTGGAGTGGTCACAACTCCGATTGACGGAATAAATAAAAGCGGCGGAGCCGCTGCATGGATCGAAAGAGGCATCCCGATCCTGGTTTCAGGCGAAGATCCTACTGATAGCGGCTATGATCTCAAGATCACTTATGGAGCTTACCGGGTAAAATGCGAAGAGGATATTGTGTCAGCCTATCGCCATCAGGATAGGGGCAGGCAGAAGGAAGAGCGATTAGACGGCGTGGCTAATGAGTATATGCGGCATCTGTTAAATAAAAAAGCTGCTCACTAGCCTTGATGCAAGTAAGCAGCTTTTAATTTATAATGAACTATTTATTGTTCTATGATAGGAGACATGTTAACAGAGTAGCTTATCGCTTTATTTGAGAGGTTCTTTACGTTACCTACAGCCTTTACGTTAGTGAACGTGTTGGTGATAACACCAAGCCAGCTGTAGCCCTCCTGACAAATGTTCCGAAGGAGATAGATATCCTTGCTTCCAGGAAGAGCCTGCATTCTGATGCAGTGCGCATTTGTGTAGATAGTATTGCCTTCCACGGTTATGTTGCTAACAACTCTTGGGATACCATAAGTTCCTACCACTATACCGGAAGAGTTGCCCTTAGACAAGCGAGTATCTACAATGTTATTCTTTACGGTTATATCGTTAAGATTGTTTCCGCCATTGCCCATCTGGATGCCGCCAACATTATCGCCTTTGGTTTTAATGTTGTTGTCATTAATCATGATGGCAAAGCCATCTTCTTTTAATCCTGGGGCTATAGCTATGCTTCCTGCAGGAATTGTGTTGAAGCTTAGGGTGTTTTTTTGTCCGAATATCTCAAGACCGCTCCTGTGATTTCCGTTTCCACCACTGAATATGTTTTTGGAAATGAGGGTGTTTTTGTAGTAACCTGATATTCCGTTCCCACCAAGGTTGTTGGGATCGTTGAGCCTATTATCTGTAATTTCAGCGTCGATCACATAGGCAGCTGCACATTCGATCGCGAACTGCGTTCCAAGTGTGTTATTAAAGGTGTTTTTTGTGATACGGGTGTTGTAATTGTGCTGACTTTGCAGCTGGACAGCCGGGGAGTTAGAGTTTTGAGATCCCCAGTTGGCAAATACGCAGTTTGTTATTGAGACGTCGCGTGTTCCTCTCAATTCCAGGCTGGTGCGTCCGGCCTCGGAAAAATTGCAGTTCAGGAATGTAACATTCTTTACCTGATAATCGTTGAGTCCTTTTATCTGGACGGAGCCTCTGTCTCTTCCTCCGGCGAAATTCACGTTCTCGAAATGCAAGTTGCTTACGTTATCGGTCACGTATAATGCTACCAGGTCTGCGCCGGTGTTTTCAGCCTGATTGGCGTTGATCTTGATGTTTTTCAGGCGGATGTTAGATGTACGGGTCAGAATCTTGAAGACATTGCGTCCTTGTCTGCTACCTGAGGTAAGCTTGATCTCGGTGGAATTGCCACTGCCTTCGACAGATGCGTTTGAGGGAAGAATGAGTTCATCTGAAATGATGAACTTTCCGGATGGTAGTACGAGCGTTTCGTTCTTGCCAGCCCAGGTGTTTATAAGATCCTGAAGTTCTTTGCGCTGGTCTTTTCCATTAGAAAGGATGACGCTGTTACCGGATTTTTTGGAAACTGCGCTTTCCTGGACGATAGTTGTGTTCTGAATAATATCTTCAGACGACTCCTTCTTGCAGGCAAAATTAAGTGTGGCAAGAAGGAGAATTAAAATCATAAAAACGTTTTTCATATAAGTTGATTTCGTACGCATACGAAATCAACTTATTTTGGTTACTAATCAATAAAAGTTTCTTCAGCTTTTTTAAGTGCCAGTCCCACAACGTGATGCATGTCATAATATTTGTAGTCTGCGAGCCTTCCTCCGAAGATGGTGTTCTCTTCCTGACGTGCCATTTCTTTATATAACTTGAACATTTCGTTGTTCTTTTCGTCGTTGACAGGATAGTATGGCTCGTCTTTCTTTGTCCATTCCAGGGGATATTCTTTTGTAATAACCGTGTGCTCCTGCTCACCGAACTCAAAATGTTTATGTTCGATAATGCGGGTGTAAGGAACCTCCGAATTGATGTAGTTGACAACCGCATTCCCCTGATAGTTGGGTATATCCAGGTTTTCGTGCTCAAACCGGAGGCTTCTGTATTCGAGAACGCCGTGCTGATAGTCGAAGTATTCATCGATCATACCGGTGTACACTCTTGTCTCCGCCAGTTCGTCCATCTCCTGACGGGAATCGAAGTAGTTGACACCTGGTCTTACTTCGGTTCCGTCCAGTAATGCGTCGATCAGTTTGGTATATCCCCCGATAGGAATCCCCTGATACAGATCGTTGAAATAATTATTGTCGAACGTAAACCTTACCGGCAGGCGCTTAATAATAAACGCAGGAAGCTCAGTTGCCTTTCTTCCCCATTGCTTTTCGGTGTATTCTTTTATTAGGGTATTATAAATATCTGCTCCTACAAGAGAAAGAGCCTGTTCTTCAAGGTTCTGAGGATTCTCAATTCCTGCTTCTTTTACTTGCTTATCGATGATCGCCTTCGCTTCAGCAGGGGTCTTCACCTTCCAGAGCTGATAAAAGGTGTTCATATTAAAAGGTAGATTGTAGAGATTACCGCTATAGTTAGCTACAGGGCTGTTTGTGTAGCGGTTAAACTCAACAAAGGAATTGACGTAATCCCAGATTTTCTTGTTACTGGTATGGAAAATATGTGCGCCGTATTTATGGACGTTTATTCCGTTAACATCTTCACAATAGATGTTACCGCCGATGTGAGGCCTTTTGTCAATAACTAAACATTTCTTTCCTTTTTTCTTTGCTTCATGAGCAAATATTGCTCCGTATAAACCTGCTCCTATAATCAGATAGTCGTATTCTTTCATTCGTTAATATAGTAAAATGTAGATCCTTCAAAGCTGAGTCGTGTCTAGTGCACGCGTGCATTTTTGGAGTTTAGTGTGTAGTTGGAAACCTCTATTGACTTAGTTTGTTTTACAAGGTTCGGTGGAATTATTAAAGTTTTTTTGAATTTTTTACCGATAAGTATGTACATGAAATAGGGGCCGTAGTAAAGATATCTTTTCCACATGCGTCCAGGCTCATTTACTAATCTAACGAACCATTCCATCTTCATATTTATCCAAAATTTTGAAGGTCTTTTTATTGTTCCGGCATAGAAATCGAATACGGCACCGATGGCGCATATCACTCCAGCATCGACATCTTTGTAATGTTGATAAGCCCATTTCTCCTGCTTTGGAGCAGTCATCCCAATGAACAATACATCGGGTTTTACCTTGTTGATTTCCTCGATCATTGCACGATTGTCTTCCTCGGAAAATTCCTTTTTGAAAGGCGGCGAGAAAGTATGGACGCTGACGGCCGGGAACTCCTGATTAACATGTGATTCGATCTTCCGGAGCGTTGTTTCCGAGGAGCCGAGGTAGAAACAGCTACCGCCTTCTTTCTGCAGTTTTGTCAAAAGGAATTCGTGAAGTTCTGCGCCGGCTATCTTATTTACTTTTATGCCGTTGAGAAACCTGGACGCAATGGTCATTCCGACACCGTCGGGAAGCAGAACATCTGATGACATAAGTGCTTCTTTGAAGACGGGATCTTTTGTAGTCAGTACATAAGAGTACTGATTGATTGTGTTGATTACCGTTTTTTGTTTCAACTCCATTTTGTCCAGGGATGCATTGAAGACCGGAAAATCCATTACTATAATTTCCTGTTTCGGTGCTTTTCCTGTAATAGTGCTGGCTTTTGTATTAATGGCTGAGCCATAAATGCTGAGAAGCTTATCAAGGTTGTCTTCCGGTGTATAGTGACTTTCGTAAGTTCTTCTGGCGTTGATGCTTCTTATTGTCTTGCTGAGGGGGTCCAGTGCTTCCCACTCCGCTATGCTCGAACGCAAACCTCTTATATCACCTGGCGTAAACAGGTAGCCGTTGTGATCATGCGTAATGAGACTTTCCATCGCACCCAGCCTGCTGCCGATAACGAAAGTGCCGGTGGAAAATGCCTCCAGAATAGTCATTGGCATTCCCTCATACCATATCGAAGGAAAAACAAGAGCCCGGGCGCTTTTCATCAGGTTTCTTATTTCTTCATTGGAGCGTGATCCCAGGTAGCTTATATTCGGGTTTTCATTAGAAAACTGCTCGACATCTTTCCGAAGAGGTCCGTCGCCGACTATGCGAAGTTCATATCCTGTGTTCGAAAATGCTGCCAGAAGAGTAGGAATTCCCTTTTCAGGACTCAACCTGCCTACATAGAGGTAATATTGGCCTCTGTCCTTAACACTGTATCCGCTGTCTGTAACAAAATTCGCTTTTACATCGATCTGGTTTTCTTTCAGGTTCAGGTCAGACTTCAAGAAAAGGTCTTTGGAGAATTCATTAAGGGCGATGTAGCGATCGACTCCCTGCCAGGTTTTAAGTCTTTTATGCCAGTATGTAATGCCGGCAAGCCAGAAGGTCTGAAACCGGGAGTTCCGGTAAACTTTATTACTTATGGCTTTCCATGGAAATCGTTCCTTAAGACTCTCGGTAAAGAGCTTGCCATTATGAAACAAGGTTGCTGAGGGGCACAACAGGCGGTAATTATGCAAGGTTACAACAACAGGGATCTGAAGCTTTTTAGCAGCTCTTATCAAAATGGGCGAGGCCGCGAAATGCCAGTTATGAATATGTATCACATCCGGTCTGTCAGCCTTGATTGCCGATCTGAATTTCGACAGGGAGAAGACGTTGAAGGGACCCAGTATAAACTTAAAAAGAACTTGCGCCTTTTTTCCTCCATTGTCGAAACACAACTGTCTGGCTTCCGCAGCACAGGAAAGAAGATCGCATTCATTCTTAAATACTTGGTCTTCGCCGCCACTTTGCCCATAAAAAGTATGGATAAGTAATATTTTCACAGGTTGATATTTTAATAGGTTATGCTTCTATTGTCTTGCTGATCAAAGACCTGTCGATAGGGGCCGCTTTCTTTGTATACTTAGAAAGTGTATTGAATAGCCTCGTTGAATGTCTCTGCAGGAAATGCATGTAGTTGGGCTGATCGTATTTGCGGATAAGGTCAGCGCTAACTTCTTGATTTAAGGGAATGAAGGAAAGAGAAGTTAATGCGACAGCAGCCGAACTGCTATATATGCTTACATCGTCAATGCGGATCTTTCTTTTTTGAAAATGGACATAAGCAAGCTCCCGGTGTTGCAGGGTGCCTTCGTTGAGGAAGTGCTGTTTTATCAGCCCATCTTCCCACACGAAGAGTTGCTTCTTGTAATTTTGAATATTGCTGCACGTGTATCTGGCCTTATTTGGGTGAATGTCGGCTATGCACTCGTCATGATATTGCGGTATGTTGAACTCTTTAAACACCTGATGGATGCCGTGCCATTCATCGAAGATGAAACAGGCTTTTGATTCCATTATAGCTTGTGCGTCGATTGACTTTGAGGAGCGGTAGAGCGTATTGATATGCTCTTCATTCTTGTATAATGTAAAGTGTCCACGATTAAAGATTTTTTGGTAGGAAGACAAAATATCATCAGTAATGAAATTCGATAGCTTACCAAACATCAAATCCACGTCGCAGTATCCCCAGAAGTCGTAATTTGTAAGATAAGGGGCGAAAAGTTCTCCGAATGAAGGCCTGAAATCGCACAGTTTATATGAGAACTCAAAAGTTGGCTTGATATTAAGACGTTGTCTGATGGATTCTTTCAGATCCTCCAAAGTCAATCTTATCACTTTGAGGTTATCCGGAATTTCCGATCGGTCAATTTCCTGGTCGGTAAAGAGGAGGAAATCATAACCATCATTTGCCTTTAGTGAACGTGTCCATAGTCGGAAATAATCGCGCAGAGGGCCGAACCACAGGGCTATGACTGCAATTTTTTTCATCAGGATTGAATTTATTTTTCAGTGGTGATGAAGCCATCATGAGCATGTTGCTTTTGATGGTTCATAGAAATAAGTAGTGTTTGGCGGAGTGCTTATACGCTATATGGAAATGAGCGACAGCGCTTTGTATTTGAGCCTCGTTACTACACTGTATTTTTTAACGAACTGCCTTATAAGCGAGTTGTTCAAACTCACGAAAGGATTGAGTTTAAAGATCTGTGTACCTGTAGTATCTAACGAGGTGGCAAATCTGGATTGTTGAATGGACGATGTATGGGTTGCTGCCTCTCCGAATCCGATGTTCTGAACTTTGGATAAGGACGGAAATGCAGTGTAAGTATCTGTTTTAAATTGATGATAACACCATCTGATTGCCCAGGAGCTGATCTTCCCTTTCATTTGTTTATCGAGCATACCAGCCATATCACTTCCCATTAGGTTAAATTTTTTGCGCGCGACAGGATTATGGGCGAAATCATTATAATCTTTGACATCCCAATCAACCGTGTTCCACCGGTTACGCCATGTTCCCCAACCCCATGAAGAGCTGCGTTTGGTGAAGTAATTGTCATATACATATACCTGTGGAAAGGTGATTGGGAAACTGTATCCGGAGATCGAAAGTATCTTTCTGTTGTCTTTATAAAAATTAAGGCTTTCGTTCATATAACTCAGGAAGTTTGTGCTCGTAAGCAGGTCATCTTCCAGTACGATTACCGTTTCGTGCTTCTTCAAAACTTCAGATACTCCTTCTATGATGGATTTTGCCAGGCCTTTGTTATGTTCTGAGTTGACAATATTAAGCTCTTTGAATCCACTTATTGTCGGTACATATTCACGGATTGTAGCCACCTTATCCTTATCTGCTTCTTTTGACGGACCATCAGAAAAAATATATAGCTCGGTAAGCCCGGCCTGGGTGTTACGCTGCAGATTTTCGACAGTGCGTTTAAGGTTGTCTAGTCTGTTATAACAGAAAATAATTACGGGACTTGGCATGCTGATCTACTTTTTGAAGGTGTCCCAAAGAACAGGGAAAAGTGTCTTAAGCCAGAGCTTGGAAAAAGCTACGGGATAAGAGAATGGAAAATGATACCGGATAAAACCCAGGTACTCAGAATAAGCGAGACCTTTAGGACTTTTGAGAAATGCAATCCTTTCCTTTAGCCGGACTTTGGTACTCTTCCAATTTTTGTCATGATCATGAATACATGTACCCAGGAAGCCTGGAGCAACCAATACATCGATGCCAGCCTTTTTTGCTTTTAAAGTGTAGTCATAATCAGCGATTCCATGGGTAAAGGCGCTGGACAGGATACCTATACGTTTTACGGCAACGGAGGGCACCAGCATGATATTTGCATTTCCAAGATCACAAGGCTTGAATTCCTCTTCACTGAAAATAAATTTGCCTTGAAGTGAGTATTTGGATGTCAGTGCTTTACCACCATATGTTATATTGCCCTCATGATCGCAAGTACTTCCAATACAAATCACAGGTAAGCGATTATCTGCAATTGCCTGCATATTGTATTGAAGCATTGTGTTGAGGGCATTGTCTTTTAGAAGTGTGTCGTCATTTAATAACAGGTAATAATCGTATTTTCCGGAAAGCGCAGCATTCCAGGAGTTACGCATGCCTCCGGCCCAGAAGAGAGAACCGGTGCCTTTCAACAGATGTACTTCAGGAAAATGAAATGCAACGGCTTCCGCAGTACCATCGGATGAATTATCGTCGGTAATGAAAATGTCTGCCTTAGCACCTGAAGGAAGTTTTTGTCTGTTGAGGTTGCGTAAGCACGACAGGGTCTTTTGTTTCCTGTTAAATGTGGTTAGCAAAATAGCAATTTTCATCAGAAAATATTTTGTTTTTCAATGGGATGAAGCTATCATGAACGTATTCATTACTGCTTTTGAGCAATATGCTCATGATGGTTTCATTCTTCAAAAGGGGTTTGTCAATGAACGCCGGCATACTTCCTGATCCTTTTTGCGATCGCTTTGTAATAGCTGATTGAGTAATATCCGATCTTTCGGGAGGCCCTCAGTTTGGGGATTCCGGTAGCTTTTCTAACCAGCCCAAGGAAGCTTCTGTCGGAAATGTTTTTTCCATATTCGTCCAGGCGGAAGATCAGATAATCGTATAGACGTGCGATTCCAAACGTCTTTTCTGCAGGAAGATGCCAAAGGGTAAGCTTCAAATCGGAGGGTGCAACATTTCTGTAAAAAACAGGATTGGTCCAGATCCTCTTCATGAACAGATTCTGCTTTGCAGCCTCCCAGCCGTTTTTGAAATACAGAAAGCTCAGTGTATGTGCTTCCTCATTCAACTTCTTAAGTCCCTTCTCATTGCGCTCAAGCAGTACAGGCCAGAGTTCAAGGAAGTCTGCATAAAGTTTTTTAATATGGGCATTGCTGCAGAGCAGAAACTCGCCCAGGTGATATGAAGGTATTTCCTTGACTTCCTCACCGAGCATCTCAGCGAAAAGCACCTGCATATCCAGCCGGCTCAATCCATTTATCTGATTCTCCACAGGACTGTCTATTTCAAATGATATAAATCCATTGGGTGCCGCTTCGTTGAAAAGGCGTTTGGCTGGCTTGATGAAGACACAATCAGAGTCCGCAATCAGATACAGATCGTCAGGTTCATGCCTGTTCAGGGCAATATATTCAAGTATGGAAAATTCGAAAAACTGATTTTGAAAGGAGCCGAAGTAGCCTTTTGGCGTTTTATATTTGAAATCTATGTGTATTACTTCGACACCGAGGTCTTGCATGATGTCTGAAACAGGCTTGCCGTCGACTACAGGCAGTGTTTTAACATTTGTAAACAGCAGGTGCTTCTCCTCTTTGTTAAATCGGGTGCTGCTGACGAAAAATACAATAAGACATCTCCAGTAAATGTTCTGATGGCTCTGACTGGATGACTTCATTCCGGACTGAGGAAAGTCACTTTCCTCTCCTTTTTCATCAGCACATAGCCAAGTACAGATATGGTTCATACTTTATTCTTTAAAATTTTTATTTGTTTCCAGATAATAAAGGCACATGCCTACGTGTCCCCAGTAGATCAGCGGGGCAACGTAGCTGAGAGAAAATATGAGCCCACTCAGGCAAAACGGGATCAGGACTACGGCTCTGTTAGAAATTTTAGAGCTGAAAGCTTTATAAGCAATATAGATCAGGAAAGAGAACTTAAACACAAATCCCAGTATGCCATGATAGAACAGAATCTCAATAAAGCCCTCGTGAAAGTGGTGTCCTGTACCTGCGTCCCACCAGTCTACTAACGGGTTAGGGAGGCTGTATCCCTCAAATGACCAACCCAGTAAGGGTTTTTCCCTAATAAAATTCATATACATTTCCCGCTGTTCAATGCGGAATCCCCCTGTGCCACTTTCTGTTGAAGGGTTAAGTATTTCGGCGAAGCGGTTTGAGAAGAACTCCAGCAATCCCGGAGATATGCTGGAAATGTAATACAGAGCGATAATGCCGACCAGGAAACTAGTTACTGTGAAGCTGGCAATGCCAGTGAGAGCCTTTCTGTTTGTTCGTAACACCAGGACGAAGTAGATGAGTGTTGCAAATATGGCACTGCTCCATACTGATCTGTGCTGATGTACCAGAATGATGGCAAAGCATAGTGCAAAAAGCAGGAACGACTGCAGATTTTGCTTTATGATAAACTTGTTGAGATACCAAAGAAAGGGTATGATCATCATGAATATTGAATGTGCATGAATGATTCTCGTATCACCGGAGAAAGGACCGCTGTTTGGTTCTATATGTTCGAGACTGAATGAGAACTGATGCCCGAAAATAGCCATGAAGGCAAGGTATGTCACGAGATAAAATCCTGCAATAAAACCCAACAGGTCTGCATTCATCTTCCTCATAACAGATTTAATAAATACCGTATATATAATCGGGAAGAGTACGGTGTAGACCTCAAAATTCCGGAAGGGAACCTGATACTCAATCAATGATTGCAAAATCAGCTTGACAATGAAAACGGAGAACAGACCAACGTAAATTCTTTCCTTTAGCTTAAGGTTATTGAAGTCTACCAGTATATATCCGTAGATAAGAAGGCTCAGGGCCTTTACTACGACAACGTTGATATAGGCATTTTGCGTGAAAAACCATGCGAAGCATTTTTCGACGATCAAGTAACAAAACAAGATTATCAGTAGCTCCGACAGGTATATCCGGTAGTTGAAAAGTTTAACTGAAGCTGTCATCATTTACCAGTAACATCCATCCTCTATGCTTTTTATTCCTTGTGGTGTTTCACTCAGTTGAGGTCTCACCCAATGTTCGTTCATCATATCAGCCACCCGGCCATGTGTTTTTTTTGTTTCCCACCTTTTTCCTTTAATTCCGAAAAGGGTTTGCGTGGCACCCCCCAGGTGAATTCCCTTTTTTCCTATTCTTTTGACGTGAGCAGCCAGTGGGAACCCATAAGCTCCGCAGCCTATGATGGCCACGTCAAAATCTGTCGATGAAATTTGATCTTTCATAAAGGATAGCGCTTCAAACCAATTCCTGTATCCGGTCCGGGTATTCGCAATAGATTGCACTGCCTTTATGGTGACCAGATCAAAGTCAGGCAGTACGGGAGAGTCTTTGAAAATTAAATGCCTCTTCGTATACTGTTCGCTGATGCTTTTGGTAAAGGGGTGAATAACCAGCACCCGTTTACCCTCCAGAGAAAGAGACCACGGATTGTCATGGTTATAGGGCTCCAGGTCAGTGAGGCCAACTCTGGTCGCATTCTTCAGCTCGTTGCTGAATAGTTTTTCCTGCCAGAGCCAGGATCCGAGGACGTCGACCTGTGTCATATCTTCCAGCATGAGCGATGAAAATCTCTCCAGCATAGCAGGCTCTGCGGGAAAGAACCCCGCATTGTTCGCCATAAGAGACATCGAATTTTCTTCCCACCAGAATGCTTCAGCTCTTCCTCGAATGTAATTCAGTGGCCGGTTTTCCTTGTTATGTATGCTTTTGTAAATCCCGATGCAGGATGCTTCTACGGCTCCAAGTCGGGCAACCATAACCGGTTTTAGGCTATTGATTGCTTCTGCGATCACCTTGTTTGCGTTCTGATTCCTGATTACGGGATGCGATCCATAAAGGTCTTTCCGGTCTAAAAATGCCTTCATGTAGATCTTCCTGGCCAGCTTTAAGCATTGAATCGTACTCTTATTCATAGACCCCTTTGAACTACTCAACCAACTTGAATTTAAAACCATCCCTCATTGCCTTGGCAACTGTTGAAACGTGCTCTGGGAAAGCAGAGAACGTTTTCTTTCGCAGCGAGAGTTTGCCGATCGCCAGGACACGTTGCATGTTCGTGAAAGCCGCGCGGCTGACCGCTATATAAGTATTTCCAAACTTCCTGTCTATGATGATCTGATTTCTGATACGGTAGTATAGCTTCCAGTCAACAGAGATTCCGTTTGCAGGAGGGTTTATCATCTTCGTCATGATGGCGTCGCGTACAAAACCAACTTTGAATCCTGCATTGTAGACTCTGGCTGAGTAATCAGTGTCGTCATAAAATATGAAATAGCGCTTATCTACCCAACCCACTTTTTCTATTACTTTCCGGGAGAACATTGGCCCTTCAAAGGGAAAGGATACGATTGTTTTAATCTTCTCCTTATCATGGAAATCTGAGGATTTAACAGGAATAGTTGCTTCCGGCATAAAGGGGTTTCTAAAGTTGAACTTAGAACCGTATCTCCACTCTGATTCCGAATTAAAGAACTTTCTGTCCGGCTGCAATACATCAAACTGGTTCTGGTAGTGAGCGTTTGATGAGATCATCACCTCCAGGCAATTTAGCAGAGGGTCGACGTCATCGTCCATCATCCATATCCAGTCGTAATTTCTGACGTAGGCTTCTTTCATCCCTCTGTAAAAGCCAGCTGCTCCTCCGCCATTTTCCTGGTGGATAACGATGAGGTCAGCCTGGGCGTCAAGCCATTGTTGCGTTCCGTCTGTGCTGCTGTTGTTAATGACAATGATTGCATCCAAAGGCTTTGTCTGCTTCCGTAAAGAATCGATACATCCTTTTAAAAGAGCAAGCCTGTTGAAGGTAACGACTACTGCGGCGTATGTATTCATCAGATATTTTTATAAACCTTTTTTTTTAGTGCGAAAACGAATGGTCTTAAAAGCTGCGACAGGTGGCTAAACCGGAAGTAGCTGATGTTTAAGAGTTGAATTTTTCTTGAGTAGAGGAAGATCCACATGGTGGATGTAATAAATACCTCTGTCATGAGCCAGGCCCATGCGGTGCCTGTAGCACCGGATTGCCTGGAGAGAAAGTAATTTAGTATTAAACCAACACCGGCTCCGAGGAGGGTGATATTGAAGAACTGCTTGTCCATCTTCAGGTTGATCATCGTCTGGATGCCAAAGAGGTCACCCAGGGCAAGGATAAGCGGTACGAAACACAAGATTCGTAATACTGTTGCAGCTTCTCCAAACTGGCTTCCGTAGAATATTTGAATCATCCAGGGTGCCAGTACCCATATGACGGCACCTGATATTGCAGTGAAAATGGTGATAAAGGGTATTAGCTGACTGACCTTCGCGACACCGTCCGCTTTGCTTCTTCCGAAGCTCTCGCCAATAAAAGGGAAGAGCGACAGGCGCAATGGCAGAGAAACAAATGTTTGCATGATCATGATCAGTTTCCAGCCTGCTGTGTAAAATGCAACGTCTTTATTGGTTTGCACGAGTCCCAGTATAATGGTGTTCGTGGTCGTATAAAGGGTCACTACGATCATGGAGAAAAAGATCATTTTCTCGGTCCACAACAGAGCGAAGATCTTTTTTAAACCAACAGGGATGATAGTGATGTTGTACTTTCTGATAGCCCATATAAACGAGCATACTCCAACTGCTATTTGCGACAAGCTCAGGATCAAGGGCTGAAGCGCATAATCTTCCTCTCTCCTCACGATGAATAAAATCGATATAGTGAACAGAAGCTTTGCTACGAAATTGAAAACAGCAACCTGATGTAGTTCCTGCATGCCCTGATAAAGCCAGTTGGGCGTTATAACCAGAGAAAAGCAGGCGATGTAGGTGAATATGAACAGGTCTTTATCGGCAGCCATTGCAGGCACCAGAAACAGTGACGGAACGAAAACCAGCAGGGATAATGAGAGGAGTAAGATCTTGGCGAATAATATATTGCTAAAGACCTTGTTCCGTCCTTCCAGATCATGAGGCGCCCGGGCAATTGCCCGCGTTGCTGTCAAATCAAAGCCATAGTTTATAAGCAGCGAAAAATAGGTAACGATAGCTGCAGCAAAATTAATGGCGCCAAACTTATCAGGACCTATGATCCTGGCTATAACAGGTACCGTCAGCAACGGTAAAAAGTTATTAGCGAACTGAACGAGGCTTAGAGAAAAGAAGTTCCTGATCAGCTTTTTTCCGGAGCCGAGTTGTTGAGGTGTATCCAACTTAATTATTGCTAAGTAAGAGGCGATTGGATACCTCTCTGAACAAAGATTTCATAGAGTGCTTGTTTTGCGTGTTTATCGCCGTATAGTATTCATACCCGTACTTGTATTCTCCGCGTTTTTGAATCGCATTGAAGACCACTTGCATTTTAGGGAGTTTATGTTCCCTGAAAATCTTTTTGATAAAGCCTAAATGCTTGCGATAAGAGAAATTCTGTCTTACAACATATAAAGAAGCATCTGCTACGCGTGAAATGATCATCGCATCTGTTACCAGGAATATCGGAGGTGTATCCAATATAATGTCGTCATACTCTGAGCGCAGCAATTGTATAAGCTCATCAATCTCGATCTGTTCTAGTAGCTCAGACGGATTTTCTGGCAAGGTACCGGTTCCGATGATGGAAAGATTGGGATGCAGGGCAGAGGCATTTATTATCTGATCAAGAGACGCACGTCCATCCAGGAAGTCACTCAGACCGAGTCCCTTGCCGATATTGAAATTTGTGGCGATCTTGGGTTTCCGAAGATCCAGCTCGAGTATAATTGTCTTTCTTCCGGATGCTGCAAGTGCGACACCAAGATTGCTCGCTACGAAGCTCTTACCTTCTCCTGCTATGCTGGAGGTAACCAGGGTTACCCGGCCGCTTTTCTTTTTATCATGCAGATACAGCAGATTGGTACGGAGAGAACGGAACTGTTCTCCAATAGCGAACCGGCTCTTATTATGTACGACGATTGGAGATTTGGAATATTCGTACACCAGCTCGGCAGTAACAGGTACTCCGGTCCGTTCGATTTGTTCCGTAGACTGGATTTTATTATTCAGGAGTTGTCTGCCGAAGAGTATTAAAGCAGGTATCAGAATTCCAATAAATAAGGCAAGCGAATACGTAAGCGGTTTCTTGTAGGTATCCAGGTAAGCGCTGTCAACAGTTTGGCTAAACGCTAGGGTAGAAGCGTGGCTCAAAGCCGCTTCTTCTCTTTTTTGCAATAAATAAAGATATAGATTCTCCTTTATGCTTTGCTGACGTTTGATGCTTACCAACTGTCTTTCATCACTCGGTAAGCTTTTAATAGAACCCTGAAAGCCTGAGTTGAAAGATTCCAGTTGTCGACGTGTTGAAATCAAGGAGCTCTTGATATTGCTGATGTTTTGCTTTATGGCGTCTTTTGTACTGGCAATCTGTTGCCTGATAGGTTCAAAAGCGGGGTTTTTTTCAGGAAGTGTACCCATAAGCTGCTGATACTGCAACTGGAGATCAATAAGCTTACTAACCCAGGATGTAAGTGCCGGATCCTCTATACCAATAGTTGACGGTGCAGACGCTGAAGCATTGTCGGGTGAGTTTACGTAGCGTTCGATTCCCCTGATGACGTTTAGCTGAACGTCGACCTGATTGAGATTTGCATCATTTACCCGCACGTTATCCAGGTAAACTTTTGACTCTGAGGAGATATCCGTTAGTCCCCTGCTACTTCTAAACCCTTCCACATCCTTTTCAACAGAGTTAAGCTCGCCGGTTAAGGACGAAAGACGTTCATCTATAAACTTGAGCGCAGTGCCTGCCACCCTTTCCTTTTCTTTCTCAGAGGCAACATTATATTGAACGATCAACTGATTCAGAATATCCTTACCGCGCTTTAGTACGCTTTCCTGAATACTTAACTCAACAACAGACGCATTTTTGTTTATTTCTGTCGCTTCTATCCGTCCAAGCAGCTGGTCGGTTGCGATTTCTGGATCTTTGACATTGATATTGATTGTTTTGCCGATATAGTCCTCAAAGGTTCCGGTCTTCTCGAGTCTCCAGGATCCGAAATTGTTTCTCAGTTGATCTGAGAAACGAAACTCTTTAACATTTCCGTCGGCATCTTCCAAAGAGAAGGTTTCGGCGTCCAATATAGTGACAAGGAAATCCTTAGACTCAAAGTCCTGATCCTTCCGCACAATTCTGAATCTCAGTGGCGATTGTCCGTACAGATCGTCACTTACAATGCCTTTTTCCTCGTAGCGTGCCCAAAGTTCCAGGTCTTTTACTACTTGCTGAATGACTGACCGCGACTTTAAAATTTCAATTTCGTCTTCAACACTCTTACCTGTTTGGTAAGGTTTGATTATTTCGTTGAGGGAAGACTCGGTGTTTGTGCTACTTTTTTCGGCCTTGATAAGCAATTTAGCCTTGACGATGTATTCAGGTTTGGCATAGTGTAGGTACACGTAGGCAACAGCCAGTGAACTTACTATGCAAACAAGAAATAAAGGCCAGTAATAAAGGTATTTGGAAAGATTTTCTCCAAAATTGCTCGATCCATTCTCATCATCTTTTTCTATAAAGCGCGTCAGAGGAGTGTTTTCAGTATTCATAGGGTGATATTTTCGTGTGTTAGCGGGTTAACAGGATAACCACGATTGACAGGGCGGAGAGCAGAATGCTAATGTTCCTGTAACTGTTGTCTACGCTCGCAAATTTGTTCTTGCCCGGTTGTACATATAGAATGTCGTTGGTTTTGAGGTAGAAATAAGGAGAGTTGAAGAGCTTTTTTGAGGTAAGGTCAATAGGAATATATTCCCTGGTACCTTCGTTTTCCCGAATCAGCATAACGTTAGTGCGAAGCGCCGTTATATTCAGGTCGCCAGCCATAGTTATTGCCTCAGCAATACTTATGCGTTGATTTTGAACCGGGTAAACGCCTGGTCTAAGCACGTCTCCCATAACGGATACCTTAAAGTTTAAGAGCCTGACGTTAACTACAGGTTGTTTCAGATATTCCGTCAGTTGCCGTTGAATTTTCTCTCTTACAGCCGAAAGAGTGAGTCCCGATACTTTAACGCTTCCTACCAAAGGGAGCTGTATATCTCCTTTCTCATCAACCAGATATCCTACTACAGGATTGTTTGCGTTTTGGGCGGTTCCGGTAACAGTATTCAGATTGTAGTTAAAGACTGATGAGGCTTCTGTGTTAAGACTGCTTACACTGATTCCCAGCACGTCTTCGGGCTGTATGGTAACCGGACTGAAGTTAGCAATAGTTTCTTTAGAAGGTTGAGTTTGATTGAGGTCCTGAAAATAGGGAACACCTTTATAACTGCAGGCGGGAAGTAAGAGGACGATAAGGACTGAGAAGAAGAATAGTTGTTTATACATAGTGAAAAATTTTAAGGTAGCATAGCTTCGCCACTCCAGTTACATGGATCTGTTATTATCATGAGGATTTGGGTAGGAGATAGCGTTAAAACAATTCAAAAGTAGCTGAAAATGACTTCTGCACGATGAGAAGTCATTAGTTTGTAGAACGTTCTGTAAAATCTGAGCAAATGTGTGTCGTCCTGTGGCTGTTTTTTTCACAGGCGGTTAATTTCAGGTAAAGAAAAAGATTCTACAGGAGTTTTTTTAGTCACCAAAGGGATGTAAATATCCAGCATCTTATAATTTACGACAGGATTGAGGTAAAACTTCAGAGTGATTTTAAAGGCTGTTTGGTTGTTTCTAACAGGTCCGGTCCGTAGAGTTGTTAAAACTGATTCCCGACGCTTCACAATACTATACATTATTCTACTCATAACCCCGATGTGTCGCTTTTTTCTGCTCAAGTCACTTTACTTTAGCTCTAAATCAGGACGAAATTTGTAACTAAAGAATAAAAAATTAAGACATGAAAGCAGTTATACTCGCAGGTGGTTACGGTACCAGGATCAGTGAAGAAAGCGGAGTCAGGCCAAAGCCGATGGTGGAAATTGGAGGAAGGCCGATCCTCTGGCACATTATGAAGATTTATTCTCATTATGGCATCAATGACTTTGTCATTTGTTGCGGGTATAAAGGCCATGTTATTAAAGAGTACTTCGCAAATTACTTTCTTTATAACTCGGATGTGACGTTTGATATGTCCAATAATAGTATGGAGGTTCATAAGGTACATTCAGAGCCCTGGAAGGTAACGCTGGTTAATACAGGATACAATACCATGACCGGCGGGCGCCTTAAACGCGTCAGGGAATATTTAGGCAACGAAACCTTTTGCATGACTTACGGTGACGGAATGAGTGACCTGGATATCGGCGCCGTAATTTCCTTCCATCGTTTGCAGGGTACGCTGGCAACTCTCACAGCAGTACAGCAACCGGGACGCTTCGGCGCATTCAACCTGGGTTCAGAAGATACTAAAGTAAACAGGTTCCAGGAGAAACCGAATGGAGAAGAAATGCCGTGGATAAACGGTGGCTTCTTTGTCCTTGAGCCAGAGGTGCTCGACTACATAGAGGGCGATGAAACTATCTGGGAACGCGAGCCGCTAGAAGTACTCTCTAAGGAGGGAGAACTTTCCGCTTATCGTCACAATGGTTTCTGGCAGCCAATGGACACATTAAGGGATAAAACTCTTCTCGAAGACATGTGGAACGAGGGCAAAGCACCTTGGTACAACAAAATCGTTTCCACTAATCAAGTAAGCTACTAAATCGTACAATCGCTCAATATGAAAATTTTAATTACCGGTAACATGGGATACGTAGGTCCCGGCGTTGTAAGCCACTTACGTAAAACCTTCCCTGACGCCACGCTCGTTGGTTACGACATGGCATATTTTGCTTCTTCCTTAACTAATGCAGTTGTGCTTCCGGAGCACAGCTTAGACATCCAATTGTTTGGCGATGTGAGGAACATGTCTGCGGACGTTCTTGAAGGCGTGACGACAGTTATACATTTGGCAGCAATTTCCAACGACCCAATGGGCAACAAGTATGAGAAGATCACGCTGGATGTAAATTACCGTTCATCAGTAGCCATTGCAAAGATGGCTAAAGCGGCAGGAGTGCGCTCTTTTATCTTTGCTTCAAGCTGCAGTGTGTATGGTGCCGCCGGAGATCAGGCGAAAAATGAAAGTTCGGCATTGAATCCATTGACCGCATATGCAAAATCCAAAGTCTTTACTGAGCTTGATCTGGAACATCTTGCTGACGAGCAATTTAAAATTACCTGCCTTCGGTTCGCGACAGCCTGCGGCATGAGCGATCGTCTGCGTCTTGATCTTGTTTTAAATGACTTTGTTGCCGCCGCTGTGGTATCCGGGCAAATTAGTATTCTAAGCGATGGAAGTCCATGGAGGCCGTTGATCCATGTTAAAGATATGGCAAGGGCTATAGAATGGGGAATTTCGCGCGATGCAGCTAATGGCGGAGAATTTGTTTCTGTCAATGCAGGTTCAGATGAATGGAACTACCAGGTTAAAGATCTTGCAGAAGCAGTTGTATCAGTAATCCCGGGAACTACTGTTCACTTAAACGCCGACGCGGTGCCCGATAAGCGATCTTATAGAGTTGACTTCGAACAATTCAGACGGCTTGCTCCAGATCATCAGCCGATATATACATTAAAGCAAACCATCGCAGAATTGTATGAAAGTCTTGTTGCCATGAAATTCTCTAATGTTGAGTTCCGCGATTCCCTGCTTATGAGGCTGAAGTTATTAACAAGCCTGCAGGAACGGGAGTATATAAATGAAGAACTTGAATGGAACCATAAACGCAAACTAAGTGTAAACATGGAATCTTCACTTGAAACAGCAAAATAAAAACAGATGATTTTTACAGAAACAAAGCTGAAAGGCGCATATATTATAGATGTCAAAAGACTGGAAGACGAACGTGGTTTCTTTGGTCGCTCCTACTGTCAGAATGAGTTCAAACAATACGGACTAAATACATCCGCAGTGCAGGCGAATGTGAGTTATAACCTGAAGAAAGGTACCTTACGGGGTATGCACATGCAGCTCGCTCCTTATGAGGAAACGAAGTTGGTACGTTGTACCAGAGGCGCCATCTACGATGTCATAATCGACATGCGCGAAGAATCTGAGACTTTTAAGCAATGGATAGGTGTAGAACTTACGGCTGACAGCTACCGCATGCTGTATGTTCCGGAAGGCTTCGCCCATGGCTTCATCACATTAATGGATAACTCAGACGTGACCTATCAGGTAACTCAGTTTTATACAGCCGGTTCTGAAAGAGGATACAGGTTTGATGACCCAGCTTTCGGCATTGTATGGCCGATAGAACCGGTGGTAGTGTCTGAAAAAGACCTGAGCCATTCATTATTTGACTCCGTGCTGGCATCCTGAGGGATTGCCGGTGCCGGAGTTGTTTAGAACCTAATAAGCCACAGATGAGCTACGATGCACACATTCGTCAATATCCGGCCGCTAAAGTTTTTATAACATCCGCTTATAACGACCCTGAGCCGATATCCTCTTTCCTGAAGATCGCGAAGCTTGACAAGATCAAAAGACATACTTTAGTTGATAATCCGGAGACGGCAGATATCATTCTGTTTGTTGAGAATTCGAGATACCATTTTGATTCTTCTTTCAGAGCGCTGAAGAACAACTATTTGGTTAAAAAATATTCAAATAAAGTTTTTATGTACAATCCGCATGACAGACCATGGTTTGTCCTTAAAGGTTTGTACGCCTGTATACCGCAAAGACTCTATAACAGCAATCTGATTGCAGCAACACCTTACATTGAAACCACCAATGCGTTTATCCGTTGTGAGGTTGGTACAGATCCTAAATATCTGTTTTCCTTTATGGGAAGCCTTAGTTCTGGTGTAAGAAAAAAAATTGTTAAGCTTACTCATCCCAGAGGGTATTTAGATGACTGTAAAGGAGAGTCTTTCGGGAACCACCCAGTTTCGTCTAAAATGCAATATGCGAATCTGCTGTCTGACAGTAAATTCGTTCTTTGTCCCCGTGGTTTCGGCCCTTCTTCCATCAGACTTTTTGAAACCATGCAGGCAGGGAGAGTTCCTGTTATCATCTCAGATGAGTGGGTAAGTCCACATGGATTGCCCTGGTCAGAGTTTGCGGTCTTCATTCCGGAAAGCAGGGTTGATGACATTCCGCAGATCCTCGAAGAAGAAGAGGCTAAATGGGAAGTAAAGTCAAAGCTGGCCAGACGTGTGTGGGAGGAAAATTTTGCGCCGGATACATTATTTAATTACAGTATAAACAATCTGCTCACGTTAAAAAGATCAACGGGGCGGGAAATGAATGTCTACCTCCGATTAAACCATACCATGGCTTTTCTAAGATATTGCTTCGGAAAGCACGTAGTCAGGGAAATAAGATCTTCACTTCACCTTTAAAATTAAGTTCATGATAATAGTAGATAAAGCCCTGGCGAAACGTCAGGAAGAAAATAGGCCGGTAAGGGTCGGTATGGTAGGCGCAGGATTTATGGGCAGAGGAATAGCTCTCCAGATCTCTCAATATGTACCGGGAATGGAGCTTGTAGCTATCGCGAACAGAACAATTGATAACGCCAGACGAGCTTATGTGGAAGCCGGCGTATCTGATATAGATACCGTATCGACAAGAGAAGAGCTTGAAGCAAATATTCGCAACTCAGTTGTAAGTATCACTGACGACGCTATGTTGATTTGTGAAGCAGAAGGCATAGATGCCGTAATCGAAGTAACCGGAGCAGTTGAGTTCGGTGCTAAGGTTGCTTTAACAGCGATCAGAAATAAGAGGCATATCATTCTTATGGATGCCGAGGTCGACGGGACAGTGGGTCCGATCCTCAAAGTGTATGCAGATCAGGAAGGTGTTGTATTTACGAACGTTGATGGCGACCAGCCAGGAGTTGAAATGAATCTTTACCGGTTTGTTAAGTCGCTTGGAGTCAAGCCAGTTCTGTGCGGAAATATCAAAGGTCTTCATGATCCTTATCGGAATCCAACCACCCAGGAGGGATTCGCAAAAAAATGGGGACAAAAACCCGCTATGGTTGCATCATTTGCGGATGGAAGTAAGATCTCATTTGAACAGGCTATTGTAGCAAACGGAACAGGCATGCGCGTTGCAAAAAGAGGTATGCACGGTCCAACGCTACCTTCTGGAACACCATTGAAGGAGGTGCTCAGCGCTTACCCTCTGGAAGACCTATTAGAAGGACCCGGCGTCGTGGATTATGTGGTAGGGGCAGAGCCAGGTCCGGGAGTTTTTGTATTGGGAACTCATGACCACCCGGCGCAACAGCATTATCTCAATCTCTACAAGCTGGGAGAAGGGCCACTTTACCTGTTCTACACTCCCTATCATTTATGCCATTTCGAGGTGCCATTGACGGTTGCTCGTGCCGTCTTGTTTCATGATGCGGCATTGTCACCATTAGGCGCTCCTTGTGTCGAAGTGGTAGCTACCGCTAAAACAGATCTTAAGGCTGGTGATGTGATAGACGGCATCGGGCATTATATGACTTATGGCTTGTGCGAAAACGCAGATACAACAGAAGCTGAAAATCTATTGCCATTGGGAGTGGCAGAAGGTTGTATTCTTAAAAATGATATTCCTAAAGATCAGGTCATCACGTACGACGATGTCATTCTTCCGGAAGGACGGCTTATTGACCAGTTAAGAAGCCAGCAGACGGAGTATTTCGCGAGGTTGCGGGATACAGAAGTTCTGCTGAGCAATATCTGATCTGCATGCTGATTTAAAAGAGATTTTTTGAATAAAAATTATGGGTGGTAGTGGTGGTCTCCATTATCGCCCTGATTGCTCTTAAAAGCTGCACTAATCGCCTATGAAAGCACATTCCTGCCTTTGAACGCAACTATACCGGGAAGATGGAGCTGGGCAGTTCAATTTACGCTAGCTCAATTTTATCCAAATTCAATTTAACATTGATATATTTGGGTTAGGAAAGCTATTTTTCTTTTTTCCGTCCTTAGTACTAAATGAAAACTCGCTATTCGTATCTTTTTCATTATCTCCTAATTATAACAGATCTCCTCGTTATAAATCTTGCTTTTTTTCTTGCATGGTATCTCGTTTTTGGGATGGGTGTCTCCACGTTTCAATCGTCATCACGGAATATCATACTTGTTAATAATCTGGTATGGCTTTCTCTGTCGAGTTTTTTCGGAATGTATCGCAGAGACAGGCTTGGAACGCTTCGGGCGGTGTTCAAATCATGTGGTAAAGCTTACTTCGGACACATTATTCTGATGGGCTTCTACTTATTCTTTTCAGGGCTTAATCCTGTCGTTTCCGACAATTTTATCATTACTTATTACGTGAGCTTAGGGCTGATGTTCTTTATCAGCCGAATCGCGGCAGCATTTATCGAATTAGGACTGTTCCGTTATCTGAATGTCAGACGCCCTGTATTGATAATCCCCCAAAACAGCATGGGATTACGTCTAGCTTCTAATCTTGAAATGAATCAGAACTATCATTTCAGAGGATTTAAGTTTAATAGCGATACCGACCTGTTCGATCCCGGAACCGGGCGCCTGGTTCCCGAAGTGTCCAAGATTTTTAACGAGTGTTCAAACAAAGGAATAAACGATATTTATGTTATCCTCAATTACGAAAACCTTAAGTATGGCCAGGCACTGGATGAAGAAGCAGAACGTGCCTGCGTGCGTCTGAATATCGTACCCGATCTTGTTGGAGATTTGTCTATGCCTTACAGCACAGAACACATGGGGCAGTTCACCGTCATCAGTTTACGGCACGAACCCCTTGAGAGCATACAGAACCGGTTCAAGAAGCGCGTTTTTGATCTGATCTTCAGTGGTTTTGTTATCTGTTTTCTGTTAAGCTGGCTGGTGCCTATATTGGCCATCATTATAAAGATCCAGAGCAGGGGACCTGTGTTCTTTAAGCAATTAAGGAGTGGACGGAATAATGAGCCTTTTTATTGCTATAAATTCAGAAGTATGCGTGTGAACGAAGATAGCAATGTAAGACAGGCAACAAAGAACGACGATCGTATTACCCCTATCGGAAAGTTTATGAGGAGGACGAGTATTGACGAACTTCCTCAGTTTTTCAATGTTCTAATCGGAAATATGAGTGTTATCGGACCCCGCCCGCATATGCTTAAGCACACGGAACAATATAGTGCAATTATTGACCAGTACATGGTCCGGCAGTTTCTTAAACCGGGTATAAGTGGCCTCGCTCAGGTTAACGGCTTTCGTGGAGAAACGGAAGATCCCGAACTAATGCGGAAGCGTGTCGAATATGACCTGATGTACATGGAGAGCTGGCGTCTCTCTTTAGATGTAAAGCTTGTGCTACTTACAATTATAAACACCTTTAAAAAAGAAGAGAAAGCATACTGATTGTCAAATTGTCAGTTTGTTTTTTGCGTGAACTGAAGATATGTCAGTATTAGTTTCGCTTATTTGGCTTTTCGTACGGACTTTCGAGACTGGCATTTATTTTGAAATAGCCCTTGTAAATTGAATAATCTTAAATACCAAGGAGGAAAAGAAAATGTCACTAATAACATTCAGCAACACTCGGAAACCACATTTCTCACCGTCATTTAACGGACTATTTGAGTCAGTTTTTAATGATTCGCTTATTTCAGACCGGGCGATGTCTAAGGTTCCTGCGGTGAACATCAGTGAGGACAAGACTCAATACAGTATTGATCTTGCCGCTCCAGGATTAAAAAAAGAAGATTTTAAGATCCAGCTTGACAAGAATATACTGACGATCTCCGTAGAACATACGTCAGAGGATAAAAAAGAAGGCAAGCACTATAGTAAACGTGAGTTCAGCTATCATTCCTTTTCTCGCGCGTTTGCACTACCTGAAAGTGCGGATGACTCTGCGATTGAGGCAGAATATACGCAGGGAGTTCTTTCAATTCACGTTGCGAAAAAGGAACAAGCTAAGCCTGTTGCAAGACAAATTCAAATCAAGTAATAGTTTAAAGAAAGTTTTTGAAAGAGCCGTGCGGTATTACCGTGCGGCTTTTTCATTTGCTCCCATTTTGTGCGTGAAAAGCATTTTTATGCTGGCAATTTCTTTTTTCTCCCAGCCCGAAATCGCTGATGTATCAAATGATTTGACGAAAGTCTTATCGAATGGGTACTTTTGCAGAGAACCAACACACTTATTATTAATGAAACGTTACTGTCTAATATTTCTACAAATGGCGTTCAGCTGTTTGATTTTTGCTCAGGCAATTCCCGAACAATTAAAATCAATACCTTATAAATCGCAGGTGGGCGCTTTAAATATGCCTCATGAAATCGCGCCTGTAACAGCTCCTTTTCCGATGCAACAATTCAAAAGACCGGTGTTCCCATCGCGCACCCTGAGTATTACCAGTACAGGTGCGAAGCGTAATAAGATGTCGACCAAAGCAATTCAGTCTGCTATCGATAGGCTCAATAAGCAGGGTGGGGGTACTGCAGTGGTTCCGAAAGGAATATGGAGAACCGGACGCATATCGCTAAAGAGTAATGTGAACCTTCACCTGGAGCAGGGAGCGGAGCTGCATTTTAGTTCCGAGATCGAAGATTACCGTCCTGCGGTTTTTACGCGCAATGAGGGAATTGAGCTCATGTCGTTAGGCGCCTGCATTTACGCGAACGGTCAGACAAACATCGCCGTTACAGGTAAGGGGAAACTAGTAGGCCCTGGGGAAGGTTCAGTACGTAAGCAAGTGATGGAAGTAGATGTAATTGAGAACGTAGTTCCCTGGGATAAACCGGTGTCGGAACGTGTATACGAGGGGTATAATGGCGAATTTATTTTTCTTCCCATGTTTATCTCTCCTATCAATTGCAAGGATGTATTCATAGAAGGAGTCTCCCTTGAAAATACAGCATTTTGGAATATTGTTCCTGTGTATTGCGACGGAGTGATCATTCGTGGAGTTACCGTAAATTCAGTCGGTATCCCGCGAGGGGATGGAATTGATGTAGAGTCCTCAAGGAATGTGCTGATCGAATACTGTACTCTGGCATCAGGAGACGACTGTTTTACTATTAAGGCCGGTAGAAGTAAAGACGGTCTTCGTGTCAACAAGCCTACGGAAAATGTTGTGATACGCTATAGCCTGGCTCAAAAGGGGCATGGAGGGATTACCTGTGGCAGCGAAACCGCCGGTATGATACGAAATCTGTATGTTCACGATTGTGTGTTTGACGAAACAGGAGTGGGAATCCGGTTCAAGACACGGAGAAATCGCGGCGGCGGCGGAGAAAATATATTTTATGAGCGAATCAGAATGAATCTTGAGAACACCGCGTTCAATTGGGATATGCTCGGAAGTGCCATGCATATGGGAGAACTCGCCAGCAGATTCCCATTAAGAGAGGTAAACGAGCTTACGCCTGCGTTCCGCAACATCTCGATCAAGGATATCATCGTGGAAAGATCTTCTCAATTTATTAAAATCAACAGCATTCCTGAATCTCCACTGAGCAACGTAACACTCGAAAATATTTCCGTGTGCTCAGATAAGCTGATCACTATCAACGATGCGGAAAATATTCTTATTAAAAATGTAAGTGTTCAATCAAAAGATCCAGAGATCCGTTTGGACGCCTCCAGAGGGGTGGTCTTTGATAAGATGACTGTCGAAGTGCAGAATCTTAAATAGATGAGATTTTTATGGGTGTGGTGAATCATGGTCTGAATTAGTCATGCGCAAGCTGTCGATTGTAACTTGTAATCTTTTCTTATGTAAGGATTAATTTACGGTAAGGAGAAAAAGATTTGAGATTAATCTACTTACTTTTGTCACACACTAGAAATGTCAGATATCGAATTGTTTAGCGGGAAGCCTGATCTGTGTGATCCTAAAGTTTTTGGACGAATCTTTAAGCAGCACTATGCCGAATTGACGATATTTGCGAATCGCTTCTTAAATGATCTTCAATACTCTGAAGAGATTGTGTCAGAAGTTTTTACTTTTTTATGGGAACGAAAAGAAGATATAGAGTTTGCCTCGATACGGTCTTATCTGTACAGAGCTGTTCAGAACCGCTGTCTCAACCATATAAAGCATAAAAAAATAGAGAACGAATATATTAGATATCTCGTTGAAAATGATAAGCTAGAGAATTCCTCTACAGCCTTCGTGAATCTATATTCCCAAAAAGAGCTTGAGGTGCAAGTCAACAAAGCTATAGAAGATCTTCCTGGCAGATGCAGGGAAATATTCAAGATGAGCCGGTTTGAATATCTTAAAAATAAGGATATAGCGCAACAGCTTAATTTATCGCAGAAAACGGTGGAGCGACAGATGACTATTGCGCTCGCGAAGCTGAGAAAAAGCCTCGTGCACCTGTTGTCTTTCTATGTTATCATGGTTATTTCATAAAAAATAAAATAAGTCTTTGGGGGTATTACTGTTTGAAATTGTCTTAGTATACAATCTAAATGAACGAAGGTATAGAAACATTAGTAGTAAAGTACATTTTAGGGCAGGCTTCTGAAGAGGAGGCTATGGCTGTCAGGGAATGGATTGCACTTAGTAAATCCAACGAAGCTGACTTTGTCCAGCTTTATGAAACATGGCATCAATCGTTATATGCGCATCCAGAGCTAATTGATACTGAACAGGCATATAAAGATTTCCTTGCTAAAACTGCTGATAAGCGACATGTGAAAAGATGGCATCGGTCATGGCCTGGAATAGCTGCCGCAGCGATTTTTCTCCTTGTATGTTTGTCGGGACTCTTTTACTACCAAAAGTTTGAATCTAATCCCTGGAACATTGTGAAGACTCGAAAGGGGGAAACTCGCAAGATGACCTTGCCTGACGGTACGCTTGTATGGCTGAATGCTGGAACTACATTTAGATATCAGAAGGATTTTGGGAAGACTTCCCGGTCGGTCTATTTAAATGGAGAAGCATATTTTGATATTGCTTCCGGAAATACGGATAAACCGTTTCTAGTCTATACGGATAACTATGTGATTCATGATATTGGAACAGTATTCAACGTAAGGGCCTACTCAGACGAACAGGTATTTGAAACAGCTGTAATGGAGGGACAAATTTCGGTTGAAGGGCGGCGTAGTTCAATCGCGAGAGAAAAGCAGGTCGTTATAAATGAAAAGCAGGCATTAAAAATAAGAACTGCATCAGGCAATATTGCGGGCGGTGAGGTTGAGAAGAGTGTCGCTAACATCGGCGAGACTATTAATGTAGTCGATCTTGATGCATCACAAATACGTGGCTATAACGGATGGAAGGATAACCTGCTGTTATTTGAAGACAGGACGTTTTCCGAGTTATCTAAAGCCCTCGAGAGAAAATATGATGTTTCAATTGAAATTGAGGACGAGGAATTACAATATTTAAAGTATACCGGGAGTTTTAAGGACATTAAAAGTGTAGAGGAAGTTCTTGAAATAATAAAGAAGACAACACCCATTAGCTTCTCTACTAAGGGATCCAAAATTACGATCAAGAAAGCTGACAGATAAATTCACATCAACAATGACTAATATGAAATAATAAAGTACTTTCCGCAACTATCCTTGAATACAAAACCGGGATGCGCTAACATCCCGGAGTCGAATCAATGGCTGTTTACAATCTAACGGTAGCAGCCTTTTGTTAAATGCTAACACGCCTAATTTATGATTTTTTTACAAAGAAAATTCCTGCCTTATAAACCTTTAAGGCAAAAAATCTTAAAAGCTATGAAGCTTACTGTTCTTCTGATTTTTGCAGGAATGCTGCAAATACATGCCTCGGTTTATTCCCAGGGATCCATCTCCCTTAAGGAGACGAACACTACCGTTGGGGAGGTCTTTGAAAAGATAAAAAGTAAAAGTGGGTATACTATCTTTTACAGACAGGACCAGGTCGATCTAGGTCAAAAGATAGAAGTAATTGCTCAGAATGAGTCAGTGGAAAATGTGATGAAACAGGTTCTTCACGGTCAGCCTCTCGCTTTCGAAGTGATGGACAAACTTATTATTATTAAACCTGATACAGAAAGGATTGCTCAGCCTGGAACTATTAGTGGTGTTGTAGTAGACGAATCAGGTGAGGCTCTTATAGGGGCGAGTGTACTTGTAAAAGGTACCACAAACGGGGCTTCTACGGACGTGGACGGAAAGTTTGTTCTTCGTGTTCAGGGAACCCAAGCAGTGACATTGGTAGTAAAATATATCGGATTTAAAGATCGGGAGATATCTGCTACACCTGGTCAGGCAGGAGTAAACGTGGTTCTTGCATCGGATGCTGCTGCGCTTGATGAGGTTGTTGTTATCGGATACGGAACGGTGAGAAAGAGAGACCTTACGGGATCTGTGTCATCTGTCAAGTCCGAAGATATTACCAGAATTCCGACGCATAATGCTGTAGAGGCTATCCAAGGCAGAATACCTGGAGCTGATATAACGAGAAGTTCAGGACAACCAGGCGCGGGGTCGAACATTGTAATAAGGGGAAACAAATCAATAGCGAGGCCTGATGATATGGCTTCGAGAAACAGTCCTCTTTACATTATAGATGGTTTTCAAGGTGGGGATATCTCTACAATCAATCCCAATGATATTGAATCGATTGACGTGTTGAAGGATGCTTCTTCGACGGCTATTTATGGTGCTCAGGGCGCTAATGGTGTAGTAATTGTGACTACTAAGAAGGGTTCTTCAGGAGATGCTAAGGTCTCTTATAATGGTTTCTACGGGGTAAGTGATTACTTGTTCCCTAGTCTGAGAATAGGAGACTCTTATACGCAATTAAGGAGAGACGCCGGACGTGCGACGGGGGAGTGGTCCAGTCCTGCTGATGATTCCAAAGTGTTTTCGGAACTTAATGAACTTGCCGCTTTTCAAAATGGTCAGTGGGTTGACTGGTATGATCTTGTACAGCAGAACGGTAGCCAGCAAAGTCATTCGGTAACAGTAAACGGAGGATCTGAAAAGACGAAGATTGTTGGTTCACTTGGGTATTTCAACGAAGAAGGAATGCTCAGAAATAGTGACTTCAACCGCTACAATGGCCGCTTCAACCTGGATCAAACCATAAGCAAGTATGTTAAAGCAGGCGTTTTAACTCAGGTGACTTATTCAAAGCAGAATCGCAGAAACAATCCATTGGCTCAGGCAATGTCTATCAGTCCTTTAGGGTCAGCATATGACGAAAATGGTTTGGTCAATACTTATCCATTGAATGATCCGGCCAGGATAAGTCCCTTGGCCGATGAAAAAACCGAGTTTATAGCAGCAGACAGAAGATTAGCTACCAATATCCTGGCTAACGGTTATGTTGAGATCGCTCCTCTCAAAGGTCTTACCATACGCTCGAACCTAGGAACGAACTTTACATTCAATAGAGACGGCTTGTTCAATGGTAAAGAATCCTTGGCAAGATACACTACAGGAGTTTCTCTTGCTTCAGTTCGAAACAGGTTCAACAGATTTATAAACTGGGATAACGTAATCACCTATAATAAGCAGATTACAGATCACTCTTTTACCCTTACAGGTATAACAAGTTATCTGCAAAGTGATGAGGATGAAACCTTCGCACAAGGAATAAATCAGGTATTGTCTTCTCAGTTGTTTAATAATCTTGGGTCTACCAGCACGGATGCCGGCGCGAGAACCATAGAAAGCGGTTTTGTGGGATGGAACAACATTGCATATGCAGGTAGGTTGAACTATAGCTATAAAGGAAAGTATCTGCTTACTTTATCAGGCCGGTTCGACGGTTCGTCACGTTTGTCAGAAGGGAAAAAATGGGACTTCTTTCCCTCTGCCGCATTAGGATGGAATATCAGTGACGAAGACTTTTTTGCAGATATTAAGTCTACGGTATCTAATTTGAAGCTTAGGGCTAGCTACGGTGTTTCTGGCAACTACAACATCGCTCCATATGGAACGCAGAGTCTCGTCATTCCAAACAGCCGGATTGGATTTGGAGATGTAGCGGCACCAGGCTATCAGTTTCAGGGTAATATCGCGAACCGCAATTTGGGTTGGGAGAAGTCAGCTACAACGAATCTTGGTTTAGACTTGGGATTGTTTGGCAATAGAGTAAGCGCTACAGTTGATGTTTATAATACAATAACATCTGATATTCTTCTTCCCAGGGACCTGCCACTATCATCTGGAGTACTTCAAATTTTTCAAAATATAGGTGAGACTCAGAATAAAGGTATTGAATTATCCATCAACTCAACAAATGTCCAATCTACTAATTTCAGATGGTCTTCTACTCTAACCTTTACCAGGAACAAAGAGGAGATTACGAAGTTAATTAACGGCACTGACATCATCGCAGCAAGTGGTACAGAAAGAAACTCCTGGTTGCTTGGACGTCCTAGTGGTTCTTTCTATACATACAAGAAGCTTGGTATCTGGCAGTTGGATGAAGCAGAAGCTGCTGCACAGTTACGTGCAGGTAACTACACTTTTAAGCCAGGTGACATCAAAGTGGCTGACTTGTCGGGTCCGAATGGAGTTCCTGATGGCGTTATAGATGCGAATGATCTCACATATATTGGATCAAGAGTTCCAAAATGGGTCGGAGGTCTTCAGAATACGTTCAGTTACAAGAGTTTTGATCTAAGTGTATTTCTGGTGGCCCGTGTAGGTCAGATGATTGATGCTCAGTTCTTAGGGAGGTATAACCCTTCAGGAACAGGAAATAGTCCGGCAATGCTAAACTACTGGACGCCTGAAAATCCTACAAATGACTATCCTCAACCAAGAAGAGGAACGACGCTTAGTTCTTATGCTGGTTATACCGGCTATCAAGCCCTAACCTTTGTTGATGGAACGTTCTTTAAAATTAGAAATGCGACGCTCGGTTATAGTCTTCCGAAGAGTATATCTGAAAAGCTTTCAGTGAATAGAGTTCGCTTCTATGCAACTGGCTCGAATTTGCTTACTATAGCAAAAAGCCATCTGCTTAAAGACTATGATCCAGAAGGAGGCGGTTCTGAATCTTTCCCATTAAGCAGGCAGTTTGTATTCGGCGTGAATCTTGACTTCTGATAATTTAATTAACACTACTATCATGACTAAAATTAGAAAAATATATATAGGGCTTTTGAGCTTTACCATTGCGGTGAGTGTAACTGCTTGCAGAAATCTTGATGAGATTAATCCTTCTGGTGCAACGGCGGACGCTGCTTGGAATACTCCTGAAGGCTTCGTGACCCTGGTTAATGCAGCTTATAGCGAACAGAGAAACTGGTACAGTAAAGAGGATGGTATCTTTATGGGTGAGACCGGTACAGATCTCTGGTTTAATAGAGATAAGAATACATACGCAGGTCAGCTCACCCAGTATGCGGGCCTCAATAGCCTCCAGGGAAATCCAAATCGTGCAACCTGGGCAGCATTATGGAGAGGTATCAACCTTTGTAACGCCGGAATCAACAGGATAGGAGATGCTGGATTTGTCAATGTAAATGATAAAAACAAGCGGGAAGGCGAATTACGTTTCTTAAGGGCTTTCTATTACTGGCATGTTGTTGAAACCTGGGGCGGTGTTATGCTGCGCACTACCGAAACTAGTGAGCCTGAATTGACCGCAACGAGAAGTTCTGTAGCAGATTTTTATGCGCTGATTATTTCTGACCTTGAATTCGCGGCTGCTAACTTACCTCTGCAACAGGAGTGGGGAAACGAGTATAGCAGAGCAAGTAAAAAGTCAGCCTTAGGATTCTTAGCTAGAGCTAACCTTTCACGCGCCTACTATTCTCTGGCTGCAGGAAACAAAGCAGAAGCGGATACATACTTTACAAGGGCCAGGGATGTTGCGCAGGAGTTGATAAATAGAAAAGCAGAGTTGGGAACTGATCTTTGGGACAGTCCGGCAGCATTATGGGATGCTAACAATAACAAGCGGAATAAAGAGGCTTTATATACGGTAAGCATCTCAACGAATTCTGGCTTGAACATTGAAGATAACGCGAATCGCGTGTTTATGACTTTTCAGACGCCGTATACTACTGAGAAAGTCGCATTACAATACAGTCTCGCTTATGGTTATGACAATCAGCGTCGACTCATGCCGACTATATCATTATTGAATTATTTTGATGAATCAAAAGATGCTCGGTATGCTGCTTCATTTCAGGAAACCTGGATAGCAAACGCTTCCCAAAACTTCACCTGGACAACCGCAGCAGCTGCAACTCACCGCAAGAACGCTAGCGTTGTAGGCAAGGTTATTGTACCAGGAACCGATACTGCATTGGTGATTACCAAACGTAGGATAGCGAACAAGGCTTCACTTCCATATATTGTTATTGACCGGGATAGCATCTATGCAGCTAACGGTACAATCAGGCCTTCAACAAGGGATTTTGTTACACTCAGAAAGTTCATGGACCCTGATAGAGCTGCACCGGCATCTCAGGTAGGAACGAGGGATATTATGGTGATGCGATTTGCCGAGATGTATCTCATTGCTGCAGAGGCGAGTTTTCAGTTAGGAAATGCTGGCGATGCCGCTAATTTCATTAATGTTCTACGCACCAGAGCTGCTGTTAAGACCCCTGTAGATCAAACGCAGGCCATGCAAGTTAGTTCAGGAGATATCACAGCTGATTTCATTCTGGAAGAACGCGCACGTGAACTATGTGGCGAATATATTCGGTGGTTCGACGTGAAGCGTATGAAATATGGCAATAGTGGTGAAGATTTTGTAAGTTTTATAAAGAACAAAAATCCTGATATTGTGCAGGTTGCTGCTTTCCATAGGTTGAGACCTATCCGTCAGGAAGAATTAAATTCTTTGCTTAATAGTCAGGAGTTTGGTCAAAACCCAGGTTATTAACACAAATATTGACCCATATTCGTACTGATTAAGCCATAATCAGTGCACAGAAAGGCTGTCTCATAATTTTTATGATGACAGCCTTTTTTGATATAAAGTATCTCCTAATATCTCTTCTTAAGGTCTCGGATCAGCCGGGTTACGGGGAGGTGGTGTTGATTGCGGAACTGGTTCGGCTGGCCTCGGGTCTAGCGGAGTTGGGGACGGGTGCGGGCTAGGGGTTGAGTCGCTCGGTAGTGGTTGCGGACTAGGGGTGGGGACAGGGTTGACTATTGTATCGATGGTGTCCAGAACAACGTTACCGTGGCTAACCAGGACACGACTTCCCGAAGCGCTTAGTGATATTAGCGCGACAAATACGATTGCTGAAATTGGAACGAGAAACTGTTTCATAGTAGTAGATTTTAATGTAGTAGATGATAAGTATAGTATCTAAAACTGTGCCACACTGAGCCGACGCCTGTTTCTTAGCGGTTGATTCAGAATTAATTGTCTTTCTTGCGCGCCAGTTTCGAATATGCGTCGATATTCCCTCCTGAACAATTCCTCCTTACATCAAACATTAAATTTAAATGCGTTGTTGTAGTCCATACACCTAAATGAAGACATAACTCTTACCTATTTCAGCGAAGATTTCAGTTTCATTCAGGCCATTTTTTGGTGCTCATAAATAAAATGTTCTGTAAGTGATTTAACGTAACAACAAATTGCATGATTGATTTGAATGGTAGAAATAGAGTTGTAATCAGCAACATATCTCCAATGGTCGAGGGGGGGCGTTACCCGGCAAAATCAGCGGAAAGTGAATATGTGATCATCTCTGCTGATGTATTTAGTGACGGGCATGACGAGATCGATGCGAGTGTCCTGATTCAATATCCCGGCGCAGCAGAATGGCGGGAACACTATATGGATCCTTCATTTAATGATCGGTGGAGTTATCGGCTAAAAACTGAAAGGACCGGGAACTACCATTTCCAGATTCAGGGTTGGGTTGATCACTATGCAACGTGGAGAAAGGGGCTGAAAAAGAAATATGAAGCAGGTCAGGATCTTAAAGTTGAGCTGCTCATTGGTGCAGATCTGCTGGCTCAGGCTTTGGCTAAAGCAGCTTCAAACCATAAAAAGCTTTTGAGCTCCTGGATCAGGACGCTGAAAAAAACTGAGAATGTTGAAGAGGCGGTTGCGCTTGCCCTGCAAGCCGACGTCTATGATGTAGTGAGGCAGTACAAAGACAAGGAGCTCATAACAGTTTCCGTTGATCTTAAGATTGAAACAGAGCGTAAAAAGGCAGCGTACAGTACATGGTATGAGCTGTTTCCGCGTTCTGCGGCGCCTAACGAGGATATACACGGAACTTTTAATGACGTGAAGCGCCTCCTTCCCAGAGTAGCCAGGATGGGATTTGATGTACTGTATTTTCCGCCGATACATCCTATCGGAGAGAAGAACCGTAAGGGTAAAAACAATTCCCTTACACCTGCTGAGGGTGATCCGGGTTCTCCCTGGGCGATTGGTAACAGAACCGGAGGACATAAAGATATTCATCCCGAGCTAGGTACGCTTGAGGACTTTAGAAGCCTTATTCAGGAAGCAAAAAGTCTGAATATTGAAATCGCCATGGATATTGCCTATCAATGTGCGCCTGACCACCCATACGTGCAAGAACACCCTCAATGGTTCAAATGGCGACCCGACGGCTCCGTTCAGTATGCCGAGAACCCGCCAAAGAAGTATGAAGATATATTACCTATTAATTTCGAAACGGAGGATTGGGAGAACTTGTGGCTGGAGTTGAAAAGTGTTATCGACTATTGGATAGATAAAGGTGTTACCATCTTCAGGATAGACAATCCGCATACAAAGGCATTTCCATTCTGGGAGTGGATGATCAGGGAGGTACGTCTGGTGCATCAAGAGATCATCTTCCTTGCCGAAGCGTTTACCCGGCCACGACTGATGGAACGGCTGGGAAAGGTTGGTTTCAATCAGTCGTACACCTATTTCACCTGGCGCAATAGCAAAGCCGAAATTCAGGAATACATGAACGAATTAACACGTTCGCCCATACGTTATTACTTCCGGCCAAACTTCTGGCCGAATACCCCGGATATTCTTCCCCCCGCGCTCTCTTCAGGAGGAGAGAACGCACATATCATGCGTCTTATTCTGGCGGCAACATTATCTTCAAGTTATGGAATCTACGGCCCGGTTTATGAGTTTGGTATAAATACCCCGCATCCGGGGAAGGAAGAGTATACCAATAATGAAAAATACGAGCTTAAGCATTGGGACTGGGATAAATATACCCGCATAAAAGAGATCATTGTTCGGGTTAATAAGATCCGGCAGCAGAACAGTGCGTTCCATACTACATGGAACGTTGCTTTTGCCGAAACCACAAGCGATCAAGTCCTATGTTATGTTAAGAACGACCCGGATACAAACAACCGGATTGCGGTGGTCGTAAACCTGGATGTTCATCATCTTCAGGGTGCTCACGTTCGTTTGCCGCTCCAAGAGCTGGGAATGGAACCCGGACAAGCGTATAAGCTCAAAGATCTCCTGAGTGGAAGTACCTACTTATGGCAGGATGAATGGAACTATGTTCAGCTGAATCCTTACGAAATGCCTGCGCACATCTTCAATATCGAACCGATAAAATCTAACCTTTAAGACATGCCCGAGAAGACAACAAAACTGGATGATAAGCTGCACTGGTATAAGGATGCGGTAATATATGAATTACACATTAAGGCTTTTGCCGATGGCAACTCAGACGGTATAGGAGATTTTCAGGGTCTCATGCAGAAGCTCGACTATCTTCAGGATCTGGGAGTGACTGCTATCTGGCTCTTGCCATTCTATCCGTCACCGCTCCGCGACGATGGATATGATATTGCCGATTATTATAATATAAATCCCTCTTATGGCACAATCAAGGAGTTCAAGTTATTCCTGAAAGAGGCCCATAAGCGGAATCTGAAAGTAATAACCGAATTGGTTATCAATCATACATCTGACCAGCATCCTTGGTTTAAGCGTGCGCGAAAAGCTCCGAAGGGTTCTCCTCACAGAGAGTACTATGTATGGACAGATGATCCGACCCAGTACAAAGACGCCAGAATCATATTCCAGGATTTTGAGGCTTCCAACTGGTCATGGGATCCCGTGGCGCAACAGTATTACTGGCATCGCTTTTTCTTTCATCAACCAGACCTGAACTACGACAGTCCGGCGGTCCAGGAAGAGGTGTTTAAGATGATGGATTACTGGTGTAAGATGGGGGTAGATGGGTTCAGGCTTGATGCGGTGCCTTATCTTTTCGAGCGGGACGGGACGAACTGTGAAAATCTTCCTGAGACACATGCTTTTCTTAAGAAGCTGCGGAGTTATGTAGATGAGCGTTATCCGGGGACCTTATTGCTCGCAGAAGCTAATATGTGGCCTGAGGATTCCGCTTCTTATTTCGGAGACGGTGATGAATGTCAGATGAACTACCACTTTCCTGTAATGCCGCGCATGTTTATGTCGGTACAGATGGAAGACCGCTACCCGATAACAGATATCTTTGATCAGACACCTGAGATTCCTGAGACCTGTCAATGGGCCATCTTCCTGAGAAACCACGATGAGCTTACTCTGGAGATGGTTACTGATGAAGAACGGGATTATATGTATAAAACCTATGTTAAGGATCCGAAGGCACGTATCAACCTGGGTATAAGGCACCGTCTCGCTCCTTTGCTCGAGAATAACCGTAATAAGATAGAGCTGTTAAATTCACTGCTTTTCACGCTTCCCGGTACGCCGGTGTTATACTATGGCGATGAAATCGGTATGGGCGATAACTTCTATTTAGGCGATCGCGACGGTGTACGTACTCCTATGCAGTGGGATGCTGACAGAAATGGCGGCTTCTCCAAGGCTAACCCTCAGCAGCTTTACTTGCCGATGATCCTTGATCCGCAATATCACTATTCATCTGTGAATGTCGAACTTCAGCGTACAAACACGTCCTCGCTGTTATGGTGGACGAAGCGTGTCATCAGTATGCGAAAGAAATATAAAGCGCTGAGCAGGGGTGATATGAAGTTCATCCACTCTGAAAACTCAAAAGTACTGGCTTTTACGCGTTGCTATGAGGATCAGAAAATATTGGTAGTTGCAAACTTGTCGCGCTTTATCCAGTCTGCTGAGCTTGATCTGGATGACTATGCGGGGCATGTGCCTATGGAAGTCTTCAGTCACAACCGTTTCCCGGTTGTTAAGCTGGAGCAACCTTATGTTTTTATGCTGAGTCCGCATTCCTGTCAATGCTTTGTTCTGCAGGATGAGCGGGTTGAACTGGCCACTACCAGGTCGTCTGAAATGCTCGAGATCAGTAAGTGGAAAGAGCTGACTGAGTCGCAGAACCTGGAGTTCCTCGAATCAAAGATTCTGCCCGACTATATGATGCGCATGCGTTGGTTTGGAGGCAAGGGTCGGGGAGTTGAGCGGATTGAGATAATCGATCACGCGACCGTACCACTGGCTGAGAACTCAGCGATTTTCTTACTGATAGAAGTGTCTTATCAGAACGGTCTGCCTGATCTTTATCAGTTACCGGTTACGTTAGGTAGAGGACAGTTTTCTTACAAGATACAGGAAAGTTGCCCTCAGTCTGTGATTTCCGCGATCAGGGTAGGTAACGAAGATGCAGTTCTGTACGATGCGTTGTATGGCTTCGATCTTCAGGATGCGTTAATCAGGCGCATGGGTAATAATCAGGATGTTACGCTTAAGAATGGTGAACTTATGTTTAACGGAAATCGTGATCTGAAGAAGTATGTGACAACTCATGATAGGATAAAACCCCGGGTGTTGTCGGCCGAGCAAAGTAACACCTCTTTGACCTACGACAACTGTTACTTCATGAAGTTTTACCGTAAGGTGGATCTGGCAATAAATGCCGACATGGAGGTTACGCACTATCTGACCAAACACGCGAAGTTCAAGCATATTCCTGCCTTCATTGGTTCGGTAGAGTGGAAGTTCAAAAAGGGAAATATGGTTTTGGCAATGATGCAGGAGATGGTGCAAAGCAATAGTGATGGATGGACCTATATGCTTGATCGACTGAACGACTTTAATGACAGTATTCTGTCCAATCAGAACCTCGGAACAGTCACCCAAGAAGTAAAAGGTAACTTGTTGAATCCGACCATATATGAAGATGTTCCTGAGGATATCAAAGCGCTGCTTGACGGCCGCGTTTCTGATAATGTGCGCTTGCTGGGGATTCGCACGGCCGAGATGCATCTGTCGCTCGCTTCAGGCGAGAAGCTTGAAGCCTTTAAGTCTGAAGAGTACTCACTTCATTACCAGCGGTCGCTTTTCTCGTCTCTACAGTCGCTGGTAAGAGTAACCTTCCAGAGCTTGCAGAAGAACCTGAAAAAGCTTCCGGAGAAATATAGGAATGAGGCTTCCGAGCTCCTGGGTATGAAAGAGGAAATACTTTCAGTTCTTAAGCTGATTTACAGAAGAAAGATTGACGTGACCAAGATAAGAATACATGGAGATTACCACCTCGGTCAGGTTCTGTTCACAGGTAAAGATTTTATAATTCTTGACTTTGAAGGGGAGCCTGCGAAGAGCTACAGTGAGCGCCGGTTGAAATATTCACCGCTTAGAGATGTTGCAGGTATGATCGAATCACTGCATTACGCCGCTTACGGAAGTTTGTTCCTGGACAATCTGATCAGGGATGAGGATATTAATAAGCTTCTTCCTTATGCAGAGCAATGGTATCATTATATGAGCGGGTTCTTCATGCAGGCTTACCTTGAGCGGGTTAAGGGCGCCCGGTTTATTCCTAAAGAGAAAGAGGATCTAGGGGTGCTTCTGCAGACATTCCTTCTGCAGAAAGCTATTTACGAGCTGAACTATGAACTAAATAACCGACCCGACTGGGTGCTGGTCCCGATGCGCGGAATAAAATCTATTATGAACAATTACCGTGCTCATCAAACTAAAATTAATCAGAATGAACATGTTAGGTAATCTTCCGAATACAGGTTTTTCTCTGTTTACCGATTTTGATATATCGCTTTTCAAGGCAGGTAAGCACTACCATCTGTACAATAAGCTTGGAGCGCATCGTGTAAACCATCAGGAAACAGAAGGGACATATTTTGCGGTTTGGGCACCCAATGCAAAAAATGTTTCGGTAGTAGGGAATTTTAACTCCTGGAATAGGCAGGGAAATCCTATGAATGCCAGATGGGATGGATCAGGTATCTGGGAAGTGTTTGTACCTGGAGTGGGTCATGCAGAGTATTTCAAGTATTATATAGAGGGATCTAATGGGTATAATGTAGAGAAGGGTGATCCATATGCCTTTCATTGGGAAACACCGCCTCAGACAGCTTCAGTGGTATGGGATTGCGAGTACTCATGGAATGATTCTGAATGGATGCAGTCCAGACAGCGTGAGAATCCTCTGAAGAAGCCGATTTCCGTGTATGAGATGCATGTAGGTTCCTGGAGAAAGAATGGAGAAGATGGCAGCTTTCTCACTTACCGGGAAATAGCCGGGCAGCTTCCGGAGTATTGCGCCTACATGGGTTTCACTCACGTGGAGTTTATGCCGGTGATGGAACATCCGTTTTTTGGTTCATGGGGTTATCAGCTGACCGGTTATTTTGCGCCGTCAAGCCGGTTTGGTACGCCCGAAGACTTTATGTACCTGGTCGACCAATTGCACCTCACAGGTATCGGCGTGATTCTCGACTGGGTACCATCTCACTTTCCCGTTGATGAATATGGGCTGGGCTATTTTGACGGAACGCACCTGTACGAATACGCCGACCCGAGGAAAGGGTTTCACCCAGACTGGAAGAGTAATATATTCAATCTGGAGAGAAATGAAGTAAGGGAATTTTTGATCTCTAATGCCTTTTACTGGCTTGATAGGTTCCATATTGATGGGTTGCGTGTAGATGCTGTGGCGTCTATGCTCTATCTTGACTATTCAAGAAACGAGGGGGAATGGATACCAAACATCCATGGGGGAAGAGAGAATCTGGAGGCGATCAGCTTCCTTCAGGAGTTTAATGAAGCGGTGCATGGTTTTTTTCCCGATGTTCTTACTATTGCTGAGGAGTCGACCTCCTGGCCGGGGGTGACTCACCCGGTACAGCATGGGGGACTGGGTTTTGACCTGAAGTGGATGATGGGGTGGATGCATGATTCTCTGGGTTACTTTCAAAAGGAACCTGTTTACCGCCGCTATCATCATGCTCAGCTGACTTTCAGTCTCGTCTATGCTTTCACCGAAAAGTTCTGCTTGCCCTTGTCGCACGATGAGGTGGTTCATGGCAAAGCTTCGCTTATCAATAAGATGCCCGGAGATGCCTGGCAGAAAGCGGCTAATCTACGACTGTTATATGCCTATATGTACGGACATCCGGGCGCGAAGCTTATCTTCATGGGAGGTGAGTTCGCACAGGCGCATGAGTGGCAGCATGATTACAGTCTTGACTGGCATGAAAATCATCACCCTCTGAACAGCGGGGTGCAGAAGCTACTTAAAGACCTGAACGAACTGTACAAGAGTCCGGCGATGTATCAGTTGGACTTCAGTCCGGAAGGTTTTCGCTGGATCGACTGTTGCGATGCAGACAATAGCATTCTGAGCTGGATGCGTAAAGGAGAGGCAGCTGGCGACGAACTTTTATTTGTTGCGAATTTCACCCCGGCAGTGCGTCATAACTATAGAGTTGGAGTGGCTCTACCGGGATTTTATGAAGAGATATTGAATTCGGACAATCTTAAATACGGCGGCAGTGATGTATTGAACATGGGTGAGCTTGAAGCGTTTCCCGTCGCTGTGCACGGGTTTACACATTCCTTGTCTTTATCGGTACCTCCGCTTGGGGTGTCGGTGCTGAGGTTTTTGCGAGAAAACCCGGACTACATCTTTTAGATTACTATCATGAAACGCACTACATTCTTTTACAGGAACAGCTTATCGATAGTTTTCCTATCGCTATTTGTTTTTACCTGGCTAGCACAGGCCTGGACAGGTTGGAAGGAGCATAACGAAGATCTCGCAAATGCCGGGGCTAAGCTGCTCTTACTATCTGACTACCTGAGATCAGGCCACTTTATTTCAGCAACGTTTGAGAACTTTCAGAGTGAGTTTCTGCAGATGGCGCTGTACGTTGTGCTGACGATAAGTTTGCGGCAACAGGGTTCTGCAGAGTCGAAGCAGCTTGAGGGAAAGGAAGAAGTAGACAGAGAACCAAAGCCGTCGGCTGATGCCCCCTGGGCGGTGCGCAAAGGAGGCTGGATTTTGAAACTTTATAGCAATTCACTGTCTCTCACTTTCTTTGCCTTGTTCTTGATAAGTTGGGCTCTTCACCTTTATGGAAGCTGGCAGGATTTCAATGTTGAGCAGGTGCTCGATGATAAGGATAGAGTTGATCTGATTTCCTATCTCGTGGAACCGACTTTCTGGTTCGAGACCTTTCAAAACTGGCAAAGTGAGTTTTTGTCTGTGGCATCTATCGTGATACTCACTATATATCTGCGGCAGCAGGGCTCTCCGGAGTCGAAGCCTGTAGATGCCCCGCATATGGAAACAGGAAAGTAAAATAATCGCAACAAAATGTGAGCTAAGGTGTTAATTTCTTACATCTTATAAATGAACATGCCATGTTAGAAAATGTAAATCCAACACACAAGGAAGGGCCCGTTGCAAGGGTAATTGAAGAACAGACAGCGAAAATTCCGTCAGACGTATTTTTGTGGGCAGCTGTTGCTTCTATGGGGGTATCCTTAACGTTAAAATGCTTAAACAAGAAGCACACCGCATTATTTGTTGGCCAGTGGGCTGCGCCATTTCTACTTCTGGGAATTTACAACAAGCTTGTAAAACTAGAAGGACACGACTAATTCCGAATAAACCAGAGTCTGTTAGTTATTAGCAGGCTCCGGCTTTTTTTTGCCTTATCCGTCTCTGTGTCGCCGTGAGTCACACACCCTTTGCTTCAAATAAATCTATGTACACATTAGGTATTAACGCAGTTTTTCATGACTCTGCGGCTTGCATTATCAAAGATGGGCAGTTATTCGCCGCAGCAGAAGATGAGCGCTTTACACATATTAAACACGGCAAGAGGCCCGTGCCATTCTCGACTTGGGAGCTTCCCTTTCATGCAATTGATTATTGTTTGAAGGTAGCAAATATTCATTTGAGCGATGTGGATCACATTGCGTATTCGTTTGATCCAAATCTTTTGATTCCGGAACACTATGTGAAAAAATCTACTGTTGAAATTCCTTTTGATCCTTCGATAAAATATCACTCCGATTGGCTGAACCCGTGGGATCCTTTATTTATTACATCCATTTTAAATGCGCCCTCTCAGTTGGTTGATGGTTATCCGCATCATCTACAGAGAAGGTTTAAAGGGACGACATTGAACGATTTTCAGTGGCATTTCGTAGAGCATCACGTATCACATGCTGCAAGTGCATTTTTACCGTCGCCTTTTTCCAATGCTGCGGTTATGACTCTCGACGGTAGGGGAGAGCTTGCCACTACGACGTATAACATCGGTTCTGGAAATGACATACGACGGATAGGGGAGGTGAAGATGCCGCATTCCCTTGGTCTTCTTTATGAGCGGCTTACTACCTATCTTGGCTTTTTGCATTCATCAGACGAATATAAAGTGATGGCGCTTGCCTCTTATGGAAAGCCTGAATTCGTGAAGGACTTCCGGGAGATGATCAGCGTAAGCGATAATGGTCAGTATATGATCCGGGACGAACGCCTGGAGGATCGTTTTGGTCCAACAAGACTAAGACACGAAGAATTCACTTCCCATCATTTTAATATAGCGCATTCACTACAGTATGTACTGGAAGAGACGGTGCTGGAGCTGGCAGATTGGTTGTATCAGGAAACGAAGGAAGAAAATCTCTGTTTGGCTGGGGGAGTTGCCCTCAATTGTGTATTAAATGCGAGGATTCGAGATAAAAGTCCTTTCAAAAGCATTTGGGTGCAGCCTGCAGCGGGTGATTCTGGCACAGCATTAGGTGCCGCTGAATGGGTTGACGTGAGAGAGCGTAACAGCCAGAAAAAGGATTTCATTATGGACCATGTCTATTGGGGGCCTGGTTATACGGATGCGGAAATTGAACGTTTTCTGAAATGGGCGAAAGTGCCCTATCGGAAGATGGCCGACATTGCTGAAGAAACGGCGGAGATACTCGCACAGGATAAGATTATCGGATGGTATCAGGGAAGAATGGAGTTTGGTCCCCGTGCTTTGGGAAGCCGTTCCATCCTGGCTTCGCCGATCAGCCCTGATATGCAGTCGAGACTCAACGAAGTTAAGGATCGTGAAGACTTCCGTCCAGTTGCGCCGGTAGTGCTGGAGGAAGATGCAGGAGAGTGGTTTGAAGGAGCTGAATACTCTCCATTTATGCTGTTCATCTATGATGTTAAGGCAGATAAAGCAGACAGAATTCCAGCGGTTCGTCATACAGACGGGACTGCAAGGATACAAACAGTAAACGCGGAGCAACATCCGGAGTATTATAAGCTTCTCAAGGCCTTCAAGAAGAAGACTGGCGTTCCTATACTGGTGAATACTTCCTTTAATACCCTGGGAAAACCTATTGTTTCTTCTCCAAGGGATGCTGTGGAGTGCTTCTGGACATCGCCGTTCGATGCGCTGATTATCGGGTCATTTTTAATTGAGAAGAAATGAAGCCAGATATCTCTGTTGTAGTTCCGACCTATAAGCGAACTGAGTTACTGATAAGGTGTCTCAAAGCTTTGGCGGATCAAACTATTGATAAGACGCGCTATGAGATCATTGTGGTAAGCGATGGTCCAGACATGAAAACTCAGGAAGCAGCCCAGGGATGGAAAGAGGTCTCGGGAATGAACGTTTCGTTTCTTCATCTTCGGGAAAAGAAAGGTCCGGCGGCAGCGAGAAATATGGGATGGCAGCATGCGCAAGGAGAACTGATGGCTTTTACCGACGACGACTGCATTCCTGATCCTCACTGGCTTGAATCATTTGCTGCAGAATACAAGGGCGAAAATCAATTGGTGATGAGTGGTAGGGTAATTGTTCCCCTGCCTGAAAACCCAACTGATTTTGAACTTAACGCCGCACATCTGGAGACAGCAGAGTTTATAACCGCGAACTGTGCCTGCACCAGGTCTTCTTTGTTGAAGACCAGAGGGTTTGACGAACGTTTTGCTCAGGCCTGGAGGGAAGACAGTGATTTTCAATTCCGGATTATCCTTGAGGCTATTCCTTTGAGAAAAGTGGATGCTGCCATAGTGGTTCATCCCGTCAGGCCCGCGCAATGGGGTGTCAGCATATATGAGCAACGCAAGGGGATGTACAATGCTTTATTGTATAAGAAGTTCCCGGATCTTTATGAAACGCGGATAGGCTCGCGGGCGCCGTGGAATTATTACGCGATAATACTTTCCTTTATTGCAGGGCTTGGTGGTTTGATTGCAGGTAGTACGTTTCTTCTGATCACCGGTTTTGGGTGCTGGCTGCTTCTTGTAGCCGAGTTTACCGCCCGACGCCTTCGGAACACCTCGCGCTCGGTAGAACACGTCAGCGAAATGCTTGCAACTTCAGCACTTATTCCTTTTCTTTCGGTTTATTGGCAGCTTTACGGTGCCTGGAAATACCGGGTATTATTTATATGAATATGTTTAAGCCAACAGAAGATATTAAAAAGATCATAATATTCAGGGCCTTGCAGTTGGGGGATATGCTTTGTGCAATACCAGCGATCAGGGCGTTGAGGTATGCCTATCCCGATGCAGAGATTACACTGACAGGTCTGCCCTGGGCCGCCTCACTGGTAAGTCGCTTTTCTGAATATTTTGATGGCTTTATTCACTTTCCGGGCTATCCCGGATTGCCTGAGCAAGGGCTTGACACAAAGGCTTTCACTGCATTCCTGAGCGAAGTGCAGTCTGCCAACTTTGACCTTGCCCTTCAGATGCAAGGTAATGGCTCTGTGGTAAATCCAATGGTCGAGCTTTTTAACGCGAGGTACACTGCCGGTTATTATATCGAGCGGCATTATTATCCGGACAACGGGCTGTTTCTACGATACCGTGATTTCGGTTCGGAAATAGAGCGGCATATCGCGTTGATGGAATATCTTGGAATCCCCTCAAGAGGAACGGATCTGGAATTTCCAATAAACCCTGACGATGAGGAGGATTTGCTGACTGCAGATCTTGGAGATCTCGAGCCGGGTAACTATGTGTGTATTCATCCCGGATCGCGCGGGGCGTGGCGTCAATGGCCTACTGCCTATTTTGCTGATATGGCTGATTATTGCGCGGAGCAGGGTCTTGATGTGGTGCTTACTGGTACAAAGGACGAGCTGGATATCGTTGAAGATGTACGGCGGCAAATGAAGTACCCGCCGATTATTGCTGCAGGGAAAACTAGTCTGGGTGCGGTTGCAGTGCTGATCAGGGACGCCTATTTGCTGGTGTCGAATTGTACCGGTGTTTCGCACATGGCCTCAGCCATGAAAACTCCGAGCATAGTCATCAGCATGGATGGTGAGCCGGATCGGTGGGCTCCGATAAATAGAGAGATTCACTATGTGATTGATTGGACGGTAAACCCGGATTTCGGCCTGGCGCAGTACTATCTGAAGAAGTTCCTGAAGAAAACGATTCGTCAGGATACCGACTTGTAGAGGCGTTTATACGAGCGTTTTTACCTCTTTAAAGGATCAGCTGATCTGGAATTTCTTTAATGGTTTGAGCGCCTCCGCTTAAAATTAGCTTCGTAACTTCAATGATGTCAGCAGGTGAAACGCTTTTATTCCTGGGAAGCAACTCTGAATTGACATATCTCAATACCTCATTTTTGCTCTCAAGGCTGGCCGGGAGACTGAACGGAAGGATTTGACCCAAGGCTTTCCAGGGCGCGTGTTGAGGGTTAGATAATGCATAGAGAACGACGACAGGCGTTTGTGTTGCTGCTGCCAAATGAACTGTACCTGTGTTAACAGATATTACAAGACGAGACTTCCGGATCAATTCAGCGAACTCGTTGAGAGCAAACAGACCACCCAGGGAGAAGGAATTTTTCCCCGTTTCTGCTGCCAGCTGATCCGTCAGGGCTTTCTCTTTGGCGCTTCCGGTATAAAGGATCTGGTAGTTCATCTCGTTTATAAACGTTTTCGCTGTCTCTATCCATAAGTGATTGGGATAAGCTCTCTTTTGCTCGCTAACCCCTGCATGGAAAATTAACCACGGTTGCTGCATGTTAACTCCCGCACTATGCAGTTTTCTTAGGGTCGCCTCCTGAGCTAATTTATCTTCCTTAATTTTGAGCAGTTCAGTACTCGGAGATGCTCCTAGTTTAGCAACAAGGTCGAGGTCGCGCCTCACCTGGTGCTTAATGTATGTATAAGGCTCCTTGTCGGGCACCCAATGCGTGAGCAGTTCATAGGGATTCTCCCTGCAGTAGGCCAGTCTTGAAGGAATACCTGAAAGATATGCGAGCATTACTGCTGGAAGAGGGTTTTGACTATAAACCGTGAATACGACAGCGAGATTGAAATTGCGTTCTCTGAGAAGGGGAATGAAGTCCAAAACTCCACGCTCATCCGGAGTGCTTGTTTTTACCCATGGAAAGTCGCAGATCATAACATCGTCTATCTCTGGAATCAACTGAGCAACTCCAGCCGCCATTGACGAGGTCAGGACTGTGATTTTTGCATGGAAGGTTTCTTTCAGAGCCCTGATAGCAGGTGAACTCATCAGTAAATCACCAAGATTGTCGGGGCGGACACAGAGTATATTGTTATAGTTTAGTTGCGGCATCATTGATCGTTCTGACGGTAAAGTCGGGGTGGTTAAAATTATTCATAACCCATTCGGTCTCGTTTCCATTATCAATTAAAATTGTGCGGCAGCCTGCTCGGTTCCCAGCCTCTATGTCATGGAGGATATCACCGATCATCCATGACCTGTTAAGGTCTATTTCACGATCTTTAGCAGCTTTCAAAATCATTCCTGGCTGTGGCTTTCTAGATTTACAGTCGATTGCATAGCGCTCAACACTGCCTCCCGGGTGATGCGGGCAATAATAGAATGCGTCCAGGGAAAGATTATGTTCACCCAAAAGTTCCCGGAGTTTTTCTTCTACCTGTTTGAGATCTGATTCCTCAAAATGACCATGGGCAACACCGGATTGATTGGATATAACTATCAGTTCATAGCCAAGTTGTTTAATACGCCTCAGACCCTCTATTGTATCCTCCTGCAGACGAATGAGATCAGGATTAACATTGAATGGCACGTCTACGATCAGTGTGCCGTCTTTATCAATAAAAACCGCTTTACTACGCATGGCTATTATACCTTTTTCGTTTGTATGGCCTTTAAGATGGTTTGCTCCCAGTCGTGTGTGAACCTCTCTATATTGTAGCGGCTCAATGCTGTTTTTCTACCCTCGTTACCCAGGCGGGCAGCGTGATCTTTATCTTGAAGGAGATGCTGCATCTTTTTGACTAGAGTGTCAATATCTGTGTGAATAAAGCCGTTAACATCATTTGTTATTACGGTTGGAAGTTCTGTAGTGGCCATTCCAACTATTGGAAGACCCAGCATCATGGCTTCGCAGACCGCCAGACCGTGACTGGTATAGCGTATTGGATTGAAGAAAAAGCGGTATTTGCTGATAAATCCCGGTAACTGGGGGTGAAGTACTTCGCCCAGACCTAGCTCGCCTGTGTTCATCCCGATCAGGTCGAGAGGGACATGCTTACGAACTTCAAGAAAAATATCGAGTCCAAGGAGCCGACCCCGGCTTGGCAAATTGTTGATAACAACGATTCCTTTATCGATCTCTCCGGTGTAAGGGATGTCGGGAACGATTACACCATGTTCAATTACCCGAGCTTTGGTGTTGTTATTATCCCACATTAAGCGATTGAAGTGAGTAACATGTACGAGCAGGATATCCGGATCGTCTACAACATGCCTGGTATCGGTAGGATGCTGACGGGGTGGATCATGTTCGATATATATCCTGGGAAGCGCCCGCTGTTCAGCTGTCAGAATTTCGTATTGGTCTTCGAGATAGTTTCTATTTGTTTGAAAGATGATACAGTCGAGGTCCAGCTTCGGAATATCGTCGACGTGCACTTCATGGACATTGTCTCCGAAGGGAAAAGTTTCTCCTATTCCATAGTATCCTTCTGTCTTTCTTTGCCTGACAGGAATGAAAATGTCATAGTTTCCCTGAGAGAGGTAAAAAAGGTAGCTGCCGTGTATATGCCAGGTAAAGATCTTAGGTCTGTTTTTATTCATTAAGCCGTTCATAGGTAGAGTACAGACAAACGAACCTGTGGCTTTGTTTAGAGCGGACAGCATTTTGTAAAGTGATGACGCGCAAGATGCAATTGTTCAAAAACTTATTGAGGCTTGTGTGTTTATAGAAAACAGCCTATTGACATGATGACATCAGACAAGACACCAGAAAACTTTATTCAACGCGATACAAAAACAAAGAGCTTATGGCAAGAAAATGATCTGATCATACCGACGGGGAGTTCAGAGGAGAGCATTGCTTCAAAAATTTTTGACGTCGTTGTTGTAGGTGCAGGCATTACCGGATTGACGACCGCTTTATTGTTGCAGGAAGAGGGTTTGCGTTGCGTTGTTACTGAGGCGAAGACGCTCGGTTTTGGTACAACGGGGGGAACGACATCGCACATAAACACGATGCTGGATACCTCCTACGATATCATTGAAAGAGATTTTGGTCTGGATAATGCCAAGCTTGTTGCAGCGGCTACGATGGAGTCTATAGCCTTAATCTATAATAATATAAAGAAATATAATATCGACTGCGACTTCAGTTTCAGAGACGGTTATCTTTTTGCAGAGGATAAAGAAGAAGTGCAAAGTTTGAAAGATATTCTTTCTGCATCGGACCGCGTGGGAGTAAATGTTACAGAGGCCGATCATTTGCCGATACCGTTAGATTACCAGTCTGTCATCGTCTTTAAAAATCAAGCTCAGATTGATCCGATAAAATATATTAATGGCCTTCTTAATGCTTTCCTCTCCCAGGGAGGTATGTTTCTTGAGAATAACAAGGTTCAGGAAACTAAGCTGGAGGATGTCCACATTCTTCGATGTGAACGATTGAATTTACGTGCTCGAAAAATAGTGTATGCCACGCATATCCCTCCCGGAATAAATATTTTGCATCTGAGATGTGCTCCTTATCGGAGTTATGTTTTGGCTGCCCAGTTGGAAGAAGGCTGTCCCGATGAGCTGGTTTACGATATGAAAGATCCTTATCATTATTTCAGATCTCATGAGATGAATGGTAAGAAGTATCTTATCCTGGGAGGCGAAGATCATAAAACCGGACATTCGGAGCCCGAGGAATCATTCGCAGCTCTTGAGCAATATCTCAAGGAGCACTTCCGGGTTAGATCTATAGACTATCGATGGTCTGCACAGTATTATGAATCTGCCGATGGACTGCCTTATATAGGTGAATTGCCTTCCGCAGATAAGGGCATTTATACGGCAACAGGTTTTAGTGGTAACGGGATTACATGGGGAAGTTTTTCGGGATTGTTGTTGAAAGATATTTTGCTGGAAAAGGACAGTCCGTTCAGTAGTTTATTTGCTCCGGCACGGCTGAAACCGGCCGCTGGTTTCAAGGAGTTTGTGAGGGAGAATGCAGATGTTGCCTATCGCTACATAGCGGACCGCGTTAAGATTTCAAAGCTGGACTCTGTAAGTTCGCTACCTGGGGATTCAGGAACGGTTGTAAAATATGAAGATAGAAAGCTGGCCGTATACAAGGACGGTGAGGGTAGGATCCATGCGTTAGATCCTGTTTGTACGCATGCAGGCTGTATTGTAAAATGGAACGGTATAGAGAAAAGCTGGGACTGCCCTTGTCATGGCGGGCGCTTTGATATAGAAGGTAAGGTACTGACCGGTCCTCCACGAAAGGACTTACAAAAGCTTGATATTAAAGTATAAGATATGATATCGCATTTTGACGAGCCATTTCAGGTTCAGATTATTATAAACGGAGTGGTGAATAGTTATCTCATAACCCCTGTCTATTATAAAAAGCACACTGAAGCTTCATTCGCTGTTTCTCTTAAGGGAAAAGATCTCGGTAAGCTTAAAAGGCATACAATCAAGCGATGGATTTGGGGAGAAGGTAAAGCTGAGCAAATTTTAGCTGATGAAATTGGTCTAAAAATTGACGAGCATTTTACCTGATTGTTTTTTGGGACTTTCTACAAAGCTTGTGCATTGCAGTTTGACATTTTGCCAATTGCGCTGACAGTACACGAATAGACATTTCTGTTTATCCTGTCTCATAACTCGTTCTATATTAAATTATAAGTTAGGTTGAGGCTTAACAACTTTTAACAATAAAGGGTGCTAGATCACCAACATTTATTTTTATTATTGTTGACCTTATAAACCTATATGAAATTAACCTTCCTTATCATTTTTTGTGCATTTCTTACTGCGCCTCTTTTTGGTCAGCAACGGCACAAACTGAAAGGTTCAGTGATCGACACAGCTTCCAATATCAAAATGGTCAACGTTTCGGTAAGCGTGATGACTGCTAAAGATTCCATTCTTGTAGATTTCGGCCGTACAAACGCCAGTGGTGAATTCCAGCTGGATAAACTTAAATCTGGGAAAGCTATTCTGATGTTGACTTACCCGGGATATGCAGATTATATCGAATATATCCAGATAGATTCGCTGCAGAGAATTAGCGACGTAGGTCCGGTGAAAATGATCTTAAAAGCCAATCTGCTGGCGGAAGTATTGATAAAAGCGAAAGCTGTTGCAGTAAAGGTAAAGGGTGATACTACCGAATTTAACGCAGGGAGTTTTGAGATTCAACCCAATTCCAGAGTGGAAGACCTGCTAAAGCAGTTTCCCGGTATTCAGGTTGATAAGGATGGAAAAATCACTGCACAGGGAGAAACAGTTAAAAAGGTACTTGTGGATGGAGAGGAGTTTTTTGGTGATGACCCTACGTTGGTTACTAAGAACATCCGTGCTGATATGGTCGACAAGGTGCAGCTGTATGACAAGAAGAGTGACCAGGCGACTTTTACCGGTATAGATGATGGTGAGAAAACGAAGACGCTTAACATCAAATTGAAGGAGGATAAGAAAAGCGGCTATTTTGGGAAGTTGGAGGCTGGAGGTGGGAATGATGATTTCTATCGGGGCCAGTCGATGATCAATGTGTTTAAGGGGAAGAAAAAATTCGCGGCCTACGGTCTTGCAGGGAATGACGGAACGGTTAGCCTTGGCTGGGAAGACGCGAGTAAGTATGGAAGCGGAGTTCAGGTGAGCGATGGCGGGGGAATTTATATTTCGGGTGAAAGGTCAGACTATAACGGACAGGGGATACCGGTCTCCAGAAGCGGGGGATTGCATTACGATACGAAGTGGAAAAGCGACAAGCAATCCATCAATACGAATTACAAAATATCCCATCTTGAGGTGGATGGTAACTCAAGTACGATTACTCAGAATAACCTTCCAACGGGGATTATCAACAGTAATGCTGCGAGGGATTATAACAATGTCACCTTCCGGCAGAAGATGGATGCAACTTATGAGGTTAAGCTTGATTCGGGCACGACGTTAAAAGTTATTGTCGAAGGTGGGGTTTCGGACGTTGAGAACTTAGAAACTTATGCTACTGAGAGCTACCGTGGGAATGGTACCCTACTGAATACTGGCAGACGCAGAAATACCAATGAGGGTAAGGAAGAGCAGTTTTTCGCCAGTGCACTTTACACTAAGAAGCTCAAAAAAGCGGGACGTACAGTGTCGCTTTTGGCTAGTCAGGACCTAAGGCAGAATGAGACGTCCGGATATCTTAATTCTGTAAACGAATTTTTTGGACAGGACGAGAATCAGGAAGGGGTGCAGAACATTGATCAGTTAAAGCTGAACGATAGTAAGAATTCTTCTTTTCGAACGAATCTAACATATACAGAGCCACTTAACACTGCCTTTTCTCTGGTGGTGAATTATGGTCTCAATTTAAGGGCTAGTGCAGCGGACCGAAGATCATATAATATGTCGGCAGGTGGGCAATACACCCTTCTTGATACGCTCTTTAGTAATAATTTTGAGGTTGACGAAACACATCATCAGGGTGGGGCGATTCTTAATTACAAGAAGGATAAGGCTACGTTTAATTTCGGTTCAAAGGTAAGTACAGTGGATTTTAAACAAAAGGATTTGTACGATGGCCGGACTTATTCGCGTAATTTTATGAACTGGAATCCGCAGGCGACCTACCAATATCGCTTTTCTCAGCAAAGGTCACTAAGGCTTAACTATTCGGGAAATACTTCACAACCTTCGATCAGTCAGATACAGCCGATACGGGTGAATGACGATCCTCTAAATATTGTTGTGGGAAACCCGGATTTAAGACCTTCATACCGGAATAGGTTTGATGTATCCTTTAATTCATATAAGGTGATGAGCGAGCAGTATATTTACCTTTATAGCTCTTATTCTTTTACATCAAACCAGATAGTGCAGAACACGACAACAGACTCATCTGGAAGGAACGTCTATCAGGCGGTGAACCTAAGCGGTAAGCAGCCCTCCAATATGGATCTAAGTGTTTATTATAGCCAGAAGCTTATTGGAAATGTGAACGTTGGGATTGAGCTAGGGGTTTATGGTAATACTTATTACAATTATGTGAATGCGGCTTTAAATAAAACGAAGTCATATAATTACACAGGAGGGCTACGAATATCTCAGTATAAGCAAAAGAAATACGAGTTTTCGGTGTCTTTTAGGCCTGGATACAGTACGAATGAATCGTCGCTTCAGCCAGATGTTGACAACAATGGATTCGTGTTTAACTCGTATGCTGACTTCGCCGTATATCTTCCAGGGAAGTTCCAGATAAGCTCTAACTCGCGTTATGAATTTAGAGAAAAGACCCAATCTTTTGATGAGGACTTTGAACGAATGATTATCGATGCGAGGATTGAGAAGAAGTTCTTCAAGTCGGACGCTTTCCGGCTAGCCTTTCGGGGAAATGATCTGTTGAACCAAAACAAAGGAATCAGCAGGAGCGCAAACAATAATATGGTAATCGAAAACAGGTTTAACACAATCAGACGTAATTTTATGGTATCAGCCATCTGGGACTTTAACAAAATGGGAGGAGGTATAAAGAAATGATGAACAAGCTTGTTTTTATGCTGATAGCATTGCTCGTGGCTGGTATCTCAGGTATGGCTCAACATGCGAGATTTGTTGGGGAGGGTGTTATTGAATTCGAGAAAAAGATAAACATGTATGCGAAGATTAAGAAAAGTATAGATAAAGAGAATGAGGCGTACATGTCTAAGTATTATGATCAATTTGTGAAAAATCAGCCTCAGTTTATGACAGTTAAAAGCAATCTTATTTTCGCGGCGGACAAAAGCTTGTATACTCCAGTCCCTGTTACTGTCACGACACAAAACAGTATGTATGGCGACCCCAATAATAACCAGCCTAACGTGGTGTTTACTGATTTCTCAACCAGATCATCTTCTATTCAAAAAAGGGTGTTTGAGGAAACGTATCTGATTAAAGATAGTGTAAGGCCTATTACCTGGAAGTTGACGGGTGAAACACGTGAGATTGCCGGTTATCAATGTCGCAGGGCTAATGGGGTCATGCTTGATTCTATTTATGTGGTAGCGTTTTATACGGATGAGATTACTGTTTCGGGAGGACCGGAATCATTTAGCGGGCTCCCTGGAATGATACTAGGGGTGGCTCTGCCTTACGAGAATGTGACTTGGTTTGCTACGCTGGTGTCAGACAAGAGCGTAGATAAAAATGCGTTAAAGGCTCCGGTAAAAGGGAAGCAGATGAGCAATAAAGATCTGAAGGATCGATTGAATGACCTGGTGAAGCGGTGGGGGGATAGTGCAAAACGGATGTTGAATGACTTTTTAATATAACAAACAGGATGTTAAATCCCGTTTGTTATATGTAACGATCGTTATTATTCTTCAGCAGCCTGCTCGTTAACGAAGCCCTCTGCGACTTCTGTAAGGGCAACATCTGTAGCTTTTTCGTTTTCAAGGATTTCTGAAAGCAGATTCACTACGTCTGTATGTCCCATGTTTTCTGCGAAGGTTCTCAGTGAGCCATATGTAGCTATTTCATAATGCTCAACTTTCTGAGCTGCGAGAATTAACGCGGCATCTCTTACCATTGTGCCTTCGTCAGTGTCTTCGATCATGCTGGTTGCTTCTTCGAGAAGACCTTCCATGGCATCACATTTCTTAGCAGATGCCTTTTCCTCAAGCAGACTGAATACTTCTTCTACTTTGGTTATATGTTCCTCAGTTTCTGCAGCGTGTTTCTCGAATGCAGCTGCCAGCTCGGGGCTGGTTGATGCTTTTTGTAGTTTTGGAAGAGCTTTCGCTAAATGTTTCTCTGCCCAGTAAATATCCTTCAGCCCATCGACAAAGAATTTATGAAATTCAGAGTCTTTCATTTTTCCTGTCAAGCCTGTTGGTTTTTTCTTCGTTGATTTCGAGGTAGTTGCCATGATTTATGTTTTTTTATTTAGGTTATTAAATGTTCTTAAGTAACTCTTCCTTCCTGAAATTGTTTATTAATTTTTTATTTACTCATAAGAAGATTCTTAGCTGATAGCCTCAATCTATTTTAATAGCGCGGGTTGGCTTTCCAGTGAGACGCTTCCGGCAATCAGTTAGTCTATTGCTTGAGATTGAGCCTATTATTATTACTTTTGCACACCTTCAATTATACGAGGTTACATTATGAATAAAGAACAACTATCCATGGCGACGTTGGAAAAGCAGATCGAGGATAGAAAAAGAACTTTTAAGGACAGGAAAAGAACTAATATTTTAAAAAGTACGGAGCAGAAGGCTATTACCTGGCTTGTTTGCAGAATGCCGCGATTTGTAACCCCCGATATTCTAACGGGCGTTGGTCTGGTGGGGAGTTTGCTTGTACTTATGGGGTTTTTGATGGCAACTTATGTTGACGTGAGGTATCTTCTGGTTGGGATAGCCGGTCTCTTCATTAATTGGTTTGGAGATTCACTCGACGGGCGGATTGCCTATTACCGTAATATTCCAAGAAAGTGGTACGGTTTCTCGTTGGATATCATTATGGACTGGATAAGCACCATCCTTATGGGCTTTGGATTTCTGGTCTACATCAAAAATGAGTTTGAGATTGTCGCTTTTCTTTTTGTTGCTTTTTATGGCTGGGCGATGATTATATCCCAGGTCCGCTATAAGATCACTGATAAGTATACAATTGACTCCGGAATGTTTGGGCCTACTGAAGTAAGGTTCATCATTTGTGTGGTGTTGATTTCAGAAGTCCTGTTTGTTGGATCGATGAAATGGTTTGGGGTTGTGATGTGTGCTGCTCTTTTCGTTATTAATTTAATTGATACGCGTGCCTTATTGCAGTTAGGCGATAAGCGGGATTTGGCAGAGAAGGCTGCTCTGTTAAATTCAAAATGATAAGAAAAAACGGCTTAATGACTTTTTTTAAAGCTCAGCTCTCTGCGTTTACGGGTGGCATAGTCGATATTCTGACTATGATCTTCTGTACGGAAGTTATGGGGGTTCATTATACGCTTTCCATCGCCCTTGGTGGAATTGTCGGTGCTCTAGTGAATTTTTCAATCAACCGAAACTGGACGTTCAAGACGAATACTCAGAGAAACGGCTCGATTGATAGGCAGCTGTTTCGCTTTTGCATAGTGGTGGGAGGAAGCATTTTGCTTAAGTCAACCGGTACATTCGGATTGACCGAGTCGTTGAAAATAGACTATCGATTGAGCCGAATACTGACTGATATTGTTGTTTCGTTAGGATTCAACTATACCTTACAGAAGCACTGGGTGTTTGTTGCTGCTCGAGCTCCTGAGACATCTATACGAAGATCTCAGGATGATCGAGGTAGGCTTTAAAGATTAAGGCGACAGTATCGGAAGTTCGTATGGTTCCATCTTTTATCAGTTCGATAGCTTCTGTCGGCGAGACCGTTATCAGTTCAATCTGCTCTGTGGTATCAAGACGTTGGATGGAATTGAATTCAGCATCTTTTACGAGGAAGCCATAGGTGATTTGATTTGTCTTTGTTGGATTGTTGGCTATCTTCCCTAAAGAGAATAATCTGTCTATAGTAACTTTGATTCCGGTTTCTTCTTCAAGTTCTGCAATTGCCGATGCCTCTATACTCTTTCCTTTTTGCTGCATTCCGCCGGGAAGCTCGAGAAAGATGTCCTGAAGACCATGCTTATATTGCTTAACCAGTATGAAGTTTCCATCGGCAGTTAGAGGTAGCACCATGGCCACATTGCCGATTGGTGAAAAGAAGTAGTCATCGATGATTGTACCGTTGGGTAATCTTACCTTGTGCTGTAATATAGGGAACCATCTGCTCGGCGATACATCGTTCTCTTCAAGTATCTCCCACGACATGTTTGCGTTCATATGATAAATGTATACAAACTAATTATAACTTTTATCCCAATCTTTCCATACCGGTTCATACCCCCGTTGCCTGATAACCTGAGCGATTTCATCAGCGCTGCGTTCGTCTGAGATTTCAAATTGTTCCAGAGACTCCGGAGCGGAGTAGTAGCCACCCGGATTAGTCTTTGAGCCTGCGCTGAGGCTTGTTATTCCAAGACCGATAACGTTGTCGCGGAACGTAGGTTCTTCACGCGTTGAAATGGAGATTTCCAGGTTTTCATTAAATAGTCGCCAGGCGCAGATTAGTTGGACTAGTTCCTTATCGCTCATATAGTTGTTTGGATTGGGTACGCTTGGGTGGTTTTCCCTGAGGGTTTGTATAGGCCTCAATCTTGGAAAAGATACAGAGTATTTGGTTTTCCAGTAGGTTTTTTCGAGATATTGAAGATGCAGGGCTGTGAAGAAACAGTCTGTTCGCCAATCTTCCAGACCAATGAGTGTTCCTAAACCTATCTTATGTATTTCAGCTCTTCCGAGCCTATCTGGTGTATCGAGCCGGTAATCGAAGTTTGACTTCTTTCCCTTTGGATGATGTACTTTATATCGTTCCTGATGGTACGTTTCCTGATATACGAGGACGGTGTTAAGTCCTTCTTTAATTAGTTCGCTATAGTCCGTTTCGTCAAGGGGCTGCACTTCCATGGAAATACTGGCAAAGAACGGTTTCAATATTCTGAGAGCACTTTTGAGATAGGGAACACCTACGGTGAGGTTGGCTTCGCCTGTTACGAGAAGGATGTGATCATATCCCATGCTTTTAATTATACTGGCTTCTCGCAGTATTTCCGCAGGGCTTAAGGTTTTGCGTTTTATTTTATTATCGTGGCTGAAGGCGCAATAGGTGCAAATGTTTTGACATTCGTTGCTAAGGTATAGCGGGATGTACATCTGTATGGTTTTGCCGAATCGTTTCTGGGTTTGTAGCTGGCTTTTTTTAGCCATGCGTTCTAGAAAGGGCAATGCTGCAGGGGAAATAAGCGTTTTGAAATCGTCGAGATTCATTTTTTCTTTGCTCAGCACCCGCTCTACCTCAGAAGCTGTCTTATTGAGGATGCTTGCCTTTTCCTGATCCCACTGATAGTGGCTGAAGATCTCTTTGAACATAAGTCTAAATGTTTAGGAATGATGTTAGGGGACTGCTTGCTTCAGCGAAGTGCCTCGAACCTGCTAGTTTGGATTCAAAAGCTAATCTACCTGCTTCGGTTGCGAGCTTAAATGCCAGAGCCATCTTTTGGGGATCGTCAGAGACGGCGATAGCTGTGTTGACAAGGACTGCATCTGCACCGATCTCCATCGCTTTAGCAGCGTCTGATGGAGCACCCAGACCTGCGTCAATAATCACAGGAACGTTGCTCTGTTCAATAATTATTTCGAGAAAATCTATTGTGCGAAGGCCTTTATTGGTTCCAATTGGTGCTCCAAGTGGCATCACGGCAGCTGTACCGGCATCCTCAAGCTGTTTGCAAAGGACGGGGTCAGCGTGTATATAGGGAAGGATGATGAAGCCGAGCTTTGACAATTCTTCGGTTGCTTTGAGCGTTTCAATAGCATCGGGCATGAGGTATCTCGGATCAGGATGGATTTCTAACTTCAACCAATTAGTTTCGAGTGCTTCTCGGGCTAGCTGGGCCGCAAAGATGGCTTCCTTAGCGTTACGGGCCCCAGATGTATTTGGTAGGAGGTGTACGTCTGCAAGTTGCAAATGCCTGATGAGTGAATCGGTATCTGTATGAAAATCAATTCGCTTCAGGGCGACTGTAACCATGTTGGTGGATGACGCCAAAACGGCTTTACTCATGAGATCGGGGCTGCCGAACTTTCCGGTGCCGAGAAGAAGACGGGATTTAAACTCCTGATCTGCTATAATTAAGTTTTTCATCTTTTTGAACTAAGAATTTTTGAATGATATCGGACTGTTGAGAATGGGTTAAGGCTGCTGACATGGCGACCCCATATATGCCGATGCCCAGGATTGCATCAATGTCGTTTAATTGTATTCCGCCTATTGCATAAATAGGGATATTACTCGCATCTTTACTGATTTGGCTGAGAGTGCTCTGATAGCCGGCTAAGCCGAGAATGGGACTTAGATTCTGTTTAGTTTCTGTGTATCGGAATGGACCTAGTCCGATGTAGTGGCATTTTTCAGCTACGCGTTGTTCGATATGGTGGATAGTGTTAGCTGTACCACCGATTATTTTGTTGCTCCCGAGGATAGACTGAGCCAGGGAAATATCTGCGTCTTGCAGGCCGAGATGTACTCCGTCCGCGTTAACGTACTTCGCTATATTGATCGAGTCGTTTATAATGAGGGTCGATCGATATTGTTCTGTAAGGGGTCTGACTTTTTCCGCCAATGCCAGGATCTGATCGTCGGGCTTGTTTTTAAATCTGAGTTGTATCCAGGTACACCCGCTGTCGAGGACCGTTTTGATGTTTAGTAGCTGCTCTTCAGTGCTACTGCCTTGTGATATGTATTGGAGTTTGCTATACATGATGATATGCTAAGAGATTTGGAGTACTTGCTAGTACTTTCTCGATATAGAATTTTGCGTTAGTGCAGGCGCTTTCAAAGCTTTGATTCTTTGCGAGAGAAGAGGCAATTGAGGAGGACAGAATGCAACCTGATCCATGCTTAGAGTAGATTTGTTTCGCGATAGGTGGCAAGCTGATTCTCTGCGATTGGATAAAAAGGTAGTCAGTGCCTTGATCTGTTGGATGATGCCCCCCCTTCAAAAGTACATTTGTATAGTTCGAGAGTGTTCGAGCTGCGCTTACTGGGTTGTCTTTGTTAGTTAGATAGATGGCTTCCTGTAGGTTAGGAGTGATTAAAGTAACTTTTCTCAGTAGCTGCGGAAAGGCTATGGTGTCGCCATGGTTATTAAATTCGAAGCCCGCCGAGGCTGCCAATACAGGATCCCATACAATTTTGGCGATACCCCTTGCTATCAATATATCAAGAATCCGTTCAAGGGTCTGGGTATTCTGAATGAGGCCGATTTTGACAGCTGCAACATCATACTGTTGTAGCAGAGGTTCGATCTGGCAAATAATTTCGTTTTCGGCTAGCCATCTTACACTTTCGAACCGATCCTCGGTTTGACAGGTGATAGCGGTGGTTACACCAAAGCCCAGACATTGATGCTGTTCGATTGTTTTGATATCAGCCAGGAGGCCAGCTCCACCGCAGGGATCTAAGCCAGCAATGCTAAGTACTATGGGTCTTTCGTATTCCATATTTTTCTTATTTGAAGAAAGTTGCTTATGGGAGTTTCTGAACACCAGACAGCTCCTAGTATTGCTACTCCGTCGAAACGCCCTTTTAATCGGTGTATATTTGATGCTTGTATGCCGCCGATGGCGACAGCTTTAGTGCTTTTTTGAAAGCTTGCTATCAAATCGTCACCTTTTGCGATATAGCCAGGTTTGGAAATGCTGTCGAATACAGGTCCTATAAGTGAATAACTGAATGTATTATTGAGCAGCTCAAAATCTTCGGCGCTATGTACGGATGTGGATAGTTGATAACCTTTGTTTTTTAGTATTTGCGCAACCTCCTTCGCTTGGTCTCGGCGCAAGTATTCATTGAAATGTAATCGGTTGATTCCGTAATTATCCGCAAGCTCGTGATGCTGATGGAGGCTGATTTGCATGTGATACTTGCTGTCTATTTTTTCTATAAGAGATTTCACGTCCTGCTCGCTGTCTTGCGGTTTTCGAATATGGAAGAGATCTAAACCCTCATCAAAAAAATGATTGATGAGGGTGGCTTCTTCAACTAGTCTGGTGGGGTTGGAAATCAAAATCAGCATTAGGAATAGATTGAGCTTCCTCTCGATTTAAATTCTTCTGATTTTTCGAACATGCCGTTGGCTGCCGACTCCCTGATCTCATGTGTAATTTTCATGGAACAGAACTTTGGCCCGCACATGGAGCAGAAATGCGCAATCTTCGCTCCCTCAGCCGGCAGCGTTTCATCATGGAACTCACGGGCGGTATCGGGATCGAGGGACAAATTGAACTGGTCTTCCCAACGGAATTCGAATCTGGCCTTGCTTAATGCATTGTCGCGATACTGGGCTCCGGGGTGACCTTTGGCGAGGTCTGCGGCGTGAGCGGCAAGCTTGTAGGTGATTACACCGTCTTTTACGTCTTTTTTGTTAGGCAGGCCGAGATGCTCTTTTGGAGTTACGTAACATAGCATCGCCGTTCCAAACCATCCGATCATTGCTGCACCAATGGCAGAAGTTATGTGGTCATAACCCGGTGCTATATCAGTTGTAAGAGGGCCGAGGGTGTAAAAGGGAGCCTCACTACATTCTTGTAGCTGCTTATCCATATTTTCCTTTATGAGATGCATTGGAACATGTCCGGGGCCTTCTATCATTGTCTGCACATCGTGCTTCCATGCGATCTTTGTGAGTTCTCCGAGTGTCTCCAGTTCAGCGAATTGTGCTTCGTCATTGGCGTCAGCAATTGATCCGGGCCGTAATCCATCTCCTAGTGAAAAGGCGACGTCGTACCGTTTCATTATTTCGCAAATTTCTTCGAAATGTGTATAGAGGAAATTCTCTTTGTGATGGGCGAGGCACCATTTGGCCATTATGCTACCGCCGCGAGATACAATGCCTGTCAGACGTTTTGCGGTTAGAGGAATGTATCTCAGCAGTACTCCTGCGTGGATAGTAAAATAGGAGACACCCTGTTCGGCTTGTTCTATAAGCGTATCTCTGAATAGCTCCCAGGTAAGGTCTTCCGCTTTTCCGTTTACTTTTTCAAGGGCTTGGTAAATTGGAACAGTGCCAATAGGAACGGGGGAGTTACGGATGATCCATTCACGAGTTTCGTGTATGTTTTTACCGGTCGAAAGGTCCATTATGGTATCTGCTCCCCATCGGCATGCCCATACAGCTTTTTCAACTTCTTCGTCTATGGTGGAAGTGACTGCGCTATTGCCGATGTTAGCGTTGATTTTAACAAGGAAGTTACGACCAATGATCATTGGCTCACTCTCCGGGTGATTGATGTTGTTGGGTATGATGGCCCGGCCTGCGGCAATTTCCTCCCTGACAAATTCAGGAGTGATCATACCTTTGGGTGTATTAGCACCGAAGCTCACTCCAGGGTGTTGGTGCTTTAATGTGTTGCTTGTGTGGGGTATTTGAGCGCTGACTTCCTGAAAACGTTGGTTCTCTCTGATGGCAACATATTCCATTTCTGCGGTAACGATGCCCTTCTTAGCGTAATGCAGCTGAGTTACGTTTGCTCCGTCCTTTGCATATAAAGGTGGTTTGATGTGCTCAAAACGTAGTGAGTCGAGGGTTGTATCCGAATGTCTTAACTTTCCGTAGGAAGAACTTACTCCGGCCAGTTGTCTGACGTCATTGCGTTCGAGAATCCATGGTTCTCTTAGCCTTGGAAGGCCTTTTCGAATGTCCAGTTCGATGTTTTCATCAGTAAATGGACCGCTCGAGTCGTAAACAGTTACGGGTGGATTTTGCTCTTTTTCGCCGTTGCTAAGGTGGGTTGGGGAAAGAATTATCTCTCTCATAGCAACCTGAATGTTATAAAGAGAGCCGGGGACGTAAACTTTACGTGAGCCCGGTAGTGGTTCTTTTATCATATTCTTATCCTCCCTGAGTTGCTTGAATGATGATAATAGAATCGTTGGGCTGCAGCAGGTAGCTGTGGTGTGCCGCTTTTGCTATTACCGTCTGATTGACTGCAATGGCCATGCCTTTTGTCTTTCCGCCCAGCTTTTCGGAAATAACACTCTGGAGGCTGCTCCGCTCGGAAACCTCGAAAACTTGTTGATTGATAGTGATTTTCATTCCTAATAGATTAAACTTTAGGAATGACTATAGGAACATATACAAGGGAGTCTTGCATACGTATGTCATTAAACTTTTCCCTTCGGCAGTACTAGCTGCATCAGGTTCAAAGGGTTTTATCTCAGCCTACAGGCACCCCTAAAGTTTTATAAAAGTATATTATTAATTTCTAAGATCCAAATGGAAGTTAAATATACTGGTCTCCAAACTTTGTTTTTACTTCGCCAACGATCTGTTTTACTTCTTGTTCACTTTCTCTTGGAATGATCATGAGGGTGTTGTTTGATTCGGCAATGATATAATCTTGCAAGCCCTTAACGATCAATTTTTTCCCTTCAGGGATGTTGATCATGCAGCCTGTAGTTTCTGTCAAAATGGTTCCACCAGACGGAATAACTACATTCTGATTTTCGTCTTTTTCCGCAAGTGAATACAGGGACGCCCATGTACCCAGGTCAGACCATCCGAACTCGACGGGCAGTACGTAGACGTTTTGCGCCTTTTCCATGATTCCGTAGTCGATTGAGATGTTTTCACAGTTCGGATAATTATCTTTAAGAAACGCAGTTTCTCCATCTGTGTTATAGACGTTCCTTCCCTGGAGGAACAACTCGTTCATTTCAGGAAGCTGTGATTCGAACGCTTTAAGCACTTCAGCTGCACTCCAAATAAAGATGCCTGCGTTCCATAGGTAGTCGCCGCTGTCTATGAAGCTTTGGGCTCTTTCTCTATCAGGCTTCTCTGTGAACTGCGCAACTTTTTTAAAGCCCCGTCCAAGCTCGTCCTCACTAAACCGGATGTAACCGTATCCTGTGTCGGGTCTGGAGGGTTGGATGCCCAGGGTAATCAGACAAGGGTTTGCCTCTGCTGTTTGCAGAGCGTTAGTGACATCTATGCTGAACTGAATAGGGTTAAGTATCAGGTGGTCAGAGGGAGCTACGACTATCGAAGCATTCGGGTTTAGCTCGCTGATTTTGTGACAGGCATAAGCAATGCATGGGGCCGTGTTACGCATCACCGGCTCACATAATATCTGGTGTTCCTGAATTCCTTTTAATTGTTCTGCAACAAGATCTTTGTACTTGTCGTTGGTAAGAATGTAAATGTTTTGGGCTGGAACTATCGCCTTGAAACGTTCATATGTAGCTTGGATCAAGCTCATACCTGTACCTGCTATATCGATAAATTGCTTTGGCTTCGCAGTGCGGCTAACTGGCCAAAACCTGCTTCCGATTCCTCCGGCCATGATTACGGCATAGTAATTGGAACTTAATTCTTGATTCATTATGTATGAGTGTTAACGTTGAGTTCGATTTTTCCGTAAAAGTATAATTTTCTTATCTACTATCACCTATATGAAGCGTTTCGTGAAAAATGAGGAAGTTTCGTGATCTGGGTAGCTTTGTTCAAGCCTCAACATGAGGTAAAAAAGTGCTTGACGAGCTATGCTTGGAAAAAGTGAAATGTATGGAAACATTTTTCACACTTATATTTTCTAATATCATATCCCATACTTAAAAATTTGCCTGCGAAAGACCTTTTTATGCGGACTACGTCCGATGATTTACATTTGGGGCATTTCTTGTCAGGCGAAAATATTTTAATCATTGAATTGCTTTTTATACTTTATTGTAAATGTCGTTACAGATAAGCTTGGAAGCAAGGGTTTTGGCATTTTTGATAAAATGGCAATGTGGGGTGAAAAAACCGCTGGAAAACATAGCTTTCTAAGAGCAGCTGCAACATATGTGTATTATTGTTGAATAATTCTCAAAATTGTAGGTAAACTACTAAGTTATTTTCAATGTAACGCTTATTTGATTGAAATTTGTAAAAAACCATTATCTTTGATATACATTAATCTTTGAATATGCAAACACGATACTTATACTTACTGCGTTTCGTGCTTCTGGTTACGGATATCATCCTAATAAACGTGTCCTTCTTCTTTTCCTTTTATGCGATTTTTGGTGTTGATGCTTCGCCACTAGAAGGCTCTTATAAGAATTATCTACTCGTTTGTAATCTAATTTGGTTCTTTACCTCCAATATATGTGGGCTGTATCGTAATGAATCGTTAAGTCAGATTGTAAGTATTTACCGTGCGACCTGGAGGGCTGTAGCTTTGCATGCGGTAATTTTCGTTTTTTATTTAACGTTTTCGGATAATTACACTATCTCCAAGCCTTTCATAATTTCCCTCTATGTTGCTATGAGTGTAGGCTTTTTGTTGAGCCGTTTCGCGGGTACATTCTTCGAATTTGTATTGTATAGACATTTTAAGGTCAGTAAGCCGGTCGCTGTTTTAGGTAAAAATCATACTGGTCTTCGTTTGGCGGGATATCTTGAAAAAAGTCAGAACTTTAAGTTTGAGGGATTTCTTCATAATGAAGAAGATACTTTGTTTGTACAGGAAGATGGTTCTTTAATGCCTTCTACTTGCGAGCACATTGCTGATGCCGCAAGACGCGGTATCAAAGACGTGTATGTATCTCTAACACCCGACAGGATGGTTGATGCAAAATATCTTCTGGAAGAAGCGGAGAAGCAATGTGTAAGACTGAAGTTTGTGCCTGACTTGAGTGGTTCTCTCGCCGCTCCCTTTACTGTGAGCTATCTCGGAGAATTTCCCGTAATAAGCATGCGACATGAGCCTCTTGAGAACATGCAGAACAGGTTTAAAAAACGTGTTTTCGATGTTGTTGTCAGTTCATTGGTGATCATATTTATCATGAGTTGGTTAGTTCCTATTATCGGCATTATCATTAAAGCTCAGAGTCGAGGGCCTATATTTTTTAAGCAGCTGCGAAGTGGTCGTAATAACGAGCCGTTCTGGTGCTATAAATTCAGGAGCATGAGAATGAACAACGACAGCGATAATAAGCAAGCCAGCAGGGGTGATAACAGGATAACTCCTATCGGTCGTTTTTTGCGAAAGACTAGTCTTGATGAGTTCCCACAATTCTTCAACGTCTTAAAAGGTAACATGAGCATTATCGGTCCACGTCCTCATATGTTAAAGCATACGGAGCAGTATAGTGCCATAATAGACCGGTACATGGTTAGGCAATTTCTTAAGCCAGGAATTAGCGGCTGGGCACAGGTTAATGGCTACAGAGGCGAAACCGAGGATCCTAAACTGATGGAAAAACGTGTTGAACACGACATTTGGTACATGGAGAACTGGAGCTCTATGCTAGACGTAAAGATCATTTTCATGACTGTCATCAATATTTTCAAAGGTGAGGAAAACGCTTTTTAATTTACGACTTTCATATAATTTCTGTCTTTTTTGTAACGTATTGAAAAACAATTTGTTGTTTTTGTTATTAATATAAATATCTTTGCATCAAAATTAAAATAATCGCTTATAGACAACAATCTATATTTACATCGCTCAAACTGTAAACAAATAAATATGAAATCATCGCTCTTAATGCTTATGACAGGATGCTGCATGCTGGTCAGCACTCTTACGTTCGCTCAACAAGAATGGCTACCGGATGGTACCGTTGGACAGCCAGCCTTTAAAAACTCAGTTGGACTTACTGTAGGAACTCAGGGAATTGGCGCCGAAGTTGGCATACCCCTTTCAACAAGGTTTAATCTGCGCCTTGGAACCAGCTTACTTCCCTATGAAGGAGACGTGGTTAAAAAGTTCAACAGTGCTTACGATTATAACACTGACTTTAAAGTAGAATTCATGAATTTTAGTGCGTTTCTGGACTGGCAGCCTTTTCCAACTGCAGGTTCTTTCTTCCGTAAGTTCGCTCTTACTGCAGGGGGAGCTTATTTCTACAAGGCTGGTGGGACCGCAAAAGTTATGTTGAAGGATGACTATTATGTTGGTGAAATTCCATTTACTCCAGAAGAAGTTGGGGAGATCAACACCGTAGTTGATTGGAAAGGTTGGGCGCCTTATGCGGGTCTTGGATGGCATAACATCACCATCGCAGATAACTTTAACCTTGGCCTTAATTTAGGCGCATACTACCTTGGATCACCGGATATTAATATGACTGCTACAAACTGGCTGTCATCAAATCCTGAAATCAACGAGCCTATCTTGAGAAGAAATCTTAAGGATTACAAATGGCTGCCTAAATTTGAAATTAAGTTCGCTTACAACTACTAATACCTGAATGGTCATGAAAAAGATATTTTACCTCTCACTTATAACTTTTATAAGCGTTTTTGCTGCTTGTAAAAATCCTACGGACGATATCACAATCAGAATCGAGCCGAATGTATTTAATTACTCTACCGCTATTAAGGTAGAAGACGTAGCTGGCAATGCTCTGCCAACTGGATTGGCAGTTGAGGTTGCAGGTCCCGACGCAGATGCTATCTATACTATGTCCGGTACAAGAAACTTTGTAGTTCAGGACGGATATATTTACACGGCCGTTGACCCTCATAGAGATCCAACACCTAACAATCCGATTGAATTCAATGTAAAGATTAGTGGAGATGCAATTTTGGACGTTAATATCCCTTTTGAAGTGATTTCCGGACAAAATTATCAAATGAAGCCTATTAAGATTCTGAACCTCAACAACCCGCCTGTAGGGGCTGCCGTTGCGAAACCAACGGTATCATTAGCTGCCTTGGCTACGCAGGATCAAATTATTTCAACAAACACAAGTGCTTCTTTAATAACTAGATTAGAATTGGAGGCTGGTACACAGTTTCTAAATGCAGCGGGACAAGTCCTGACAGGTGATAATTTATCTACAGTGCTTGTTAATCTGGATCCGCGAACAGCTGCTGGTATCGCTTTGTTCCCTGGTGGATCATTATCTAGCAGTTCTATTATAAATGCTGCTGGTGAGACTATTGAAGGAGCTTTCAATCCTGCTGCTGTAACAAGTATTGAATTTTTTATAAACGACCAAGTTGTTAAATCTTTTAGTAAGCCTGTAACTGTTTATCAAAATATAAATCCTAGCTACATTAATCCTAATACAAATACTTTGATTAAAACTGGTGATTTTCTTGAAATATACAGTTACGAAGTTGAAACAGGTATTTTCAAGTATGAAAGACAAGCAGCTGTAATTAATCATCTCGGTAAATTATCTGTTGCTTACCCAATTGATCACTTAACAACGTATATCGCTGGATACCTTGAAGGAGCTTGTCCTCAAGCTAATATTAATTTAGTGGCTGATTGGATGACAGAGGGTGTATCTTATCCGCTGAATGTAAAGTTTGTTAATTCGGCTCAGCAGACAATTCTGGAACAAGTTATTACAGCTTCTACGAATAATACACCGCTTGCCGTTCCAGCTATTCCATCGGGATCAAGTTTAATCATTACTCATCCTGCTACTGGACAGGTGTATTTTAATGGCGTGGTAAATATCACTTGCGGAAGTTCTGTTAACGTAACGTTGACTAACGTTCCTCAACAACCGGTCGTAACGATGCAGTTATTCGTCAGATGTCCAGGTAAGACTGTGAATGTTGAAGCGTTACCTACATTCCAATTATATTATAGATTGGCTGGCTCAAACGCTTCTTTCTTACCTTTGGGAGAGGTTGTGAATGGTTTTATCTCGACTACAAGTCTCGATGTAACTAAGAGATATGACTTCAGAGGTGTCTGGAACGACAAAATTAAAACTGTCGGTAACAGAGCAATTGAAGCTAACAACACTGGAACAGTGGGTCAAGGCCCAGGTCTAATTCTCGGTGACGTAGCTCCTGCGAATAATCTGCAAATGCTTAATGAAGCTTGTGCAGAAATCGGACAATAAAAAGTTCAATTAATATTCATTAGTAATTAAAGAAAAGCCGCCTCACTAAACCGAGGCGGCTTTTCTATTTAATATCGTTCCGTCGTTCAATCGGTTCTATGATATTATTCGGTCTCCAAAGTTTACCGGAGTAATAGTTATTCTGTTTGACACTGGAAAATGATTCTCATCACATTTGGATTTTTCCACTTTATTTTCCCAATTAGTTATAAAATTTGGTGAATAAAATAAACCAAAATGAAAAAAAACATTTCTTACTTATTCTTGGCTTTGTTTTTCAGCTCTTGCAGGGATTCTTCTGAGGATGTGGTAGAACAGACCTATCCGTTAGTAATTACTATCAAAAATATTAATAATAGCGAGTTACCAGCTATTAAAAGTGCTTCAGTCTTTAATTCTGTCGACTCTCTATTGAATAACTTCGGCGTACTTAACTACCTTGTTTTCGACGCAACCGGAAAGTTCGTGCATCAAAAAAAACAATTAAAAGGAGATGAAACCTTTGGTCAAATTTCCGACGAACTTAAAGTAGGGCAGTATACAGTCATATTGCTAAGTACTACCGGAGAAATTACGATGGGAGCAAATATTACGACCTTGGCAGCTACTAAGGTTGTGTCGACAGCTACTTCGGGCGATATCTTCTATAAGAAGGTATCCGTGAATGTCACTCCTCAAGGGGTTACAGAATCATTGTTTTTAGATCGGATGATAGGTTGCGTCCAAGTCAGAATTGAAGATAGGGTCACTGATAATATCGCAAGGATAGAGCTTCAGGTAGAAAATGAAACGCCTTATTTTAATATAAATACGGGCGAGGTCTATTCGGACACTAAAGAGGGAAGGTCAGTAAGCGCCAGCGTAAATGATTCTAATCGTGATTCATTTACGTTGGGTTTGTTACTCATGAATAATCAGGTTCCGATAATAGCAAACTTAAGGTTCTTGGACGCTTCTAATAAAATGATAATGACAAAGCGATTACCTGCTATTACAAATGTCAGAGCTCAGAGGGTTTCCGTGGAAGGGAAAATATCAGAATTTATGTCTGTAGGCTTTACAATAGGCTATAATGATGCCTGGTCGGATACCATTATTGTTCGCTTCTAAAAGTGAACTTGAGGGACATCAGCGAGATATCCCTCAAGTTCTTGTTCCTAAATATCTTCTGTCCCCGCAACTGCTGCGCGGATTTTTAACTCCAGTTCGTCAGCAAGCTCAACATTGTCCATTAAAAGTTGCTTAACTGCGTCACGACCCTGGCCTAGTTTGGTGTCATTATAGCTAAACCAGGATCCGGATTTCTTAACAACCTCGTACTCAACACCAAGATCAATTATCTCACCAACTTTGGATATACCTTGTCCAAACATGATATCGAACTCTGCAATTCGGAAAGGAGGGGCTACCTTGTTCTTTACAATCTTCACCTTGGTGCGATTTCCAGAGACTTCATCAGAATCCTTAATTTGTGAAGTACGGCGTACATCTAATCTTATTGATGAATAAAATTTCAGCGCATTACCTCCTGTTGTAGTTTCGGGATTACCGAACATAACACCTATCTTTTCACGAAGTTGATTTATAAATATACAGCAGCATCCTGTTTTAGAAATTGTACCTGTAAGCTTGCGTAAAGCTTGGGACATCAGCCTGGCTTGAAGCCCCATCTTAGACTCACCCATTTCACCCTCAATTTCACCCTTAGGTACTAATGCTGCTACTGAATCAATTACAATTATGTCAATAGCACCTGAGCGGATTAAATTGTCGGCAATTTCAAGTGCCTGCTCCCCATTGTCTGGCTGCGAAATCAACAGATTCTCAACATCCACTCCTAATTTTTGTGCGTAAAACTTGTCAAATGCATGCTCAGCATCGATAAAGGCTGCAATTCCTCCTTTTTTCTGACTCTCGGCAATTGCGTGGATTGCGAGGGTTGTTTTACCTGAAGATTCAGGACCATAGATTTCGATTATACGCCCCTTAGGCAATCCTCCGATGCCCAAAGCGATGTCTAAACCAATAGAACCTGTTGATATTGCTTCCACAGCTTCTACAGCTTTATCTCCTAGTTTCATTATAGTCCCCTTGCCGTAAGACTTTTCTAATTTATCCAAGGTTAATTGCAGTGCTTTCAGTTTATCTGAATTGCTCATATGTTTAGTATTGTAAGTGTCAAATATAGTTATTATTTTCTAATGCTAAATATTTTAACATTATTTTAAAAATTTTGCGAGAAGCTTCTCTGATACAAGTATCTGTAAAGGAAAAGAAAAAACAAATAGGTTAGGGAATATTAATGAGTGTCAGCTTTGGAAGTACTTGCTTTTCAAAATATTTGCAAAAGGAGGTAAGCGGGCATATGTTGCACTTAGGGCGCCTTGCAACACAGATATATCTTCCGTGCAGAATAAGCCAATGATGAGCAACGCCCAAGGTATCTTTTGGCAAGTATTTCACAAGCTGTTTTTCAACAGCAAATGGTGTAGTAGCATTGGTCGTAAGCCCTAACCTGTTAGCCACCCTGAATACATGGGTATCAACAGCAATTGCGGGAGCATCATATATTACTGATGCTATTACATTGGCAGTCTTCCTGCCTACACCTGGTAGCTTTTGCAACTCCTCGATGCTCGAAGGGATAATGCCGTTAAAATCGGAAGTCAACATCTTTGCCATTCCTACAAGGTGCTTTGCTTTGTTATTCGGATAACTAACAGATCTTATGTACGTAAAAACTTCCTCAGATGTCGAGGCCGCAAGTGAATAGGCATCTGGAAATCTATCAAATAACGCAGGCGTTATCTGATTGATCCGTTTATCTGTACACTGTGCCGAAAGAATAACAGCTACAAGCAATTCGTAAGAATTGGAATAATTAAGTTCTGTTTGGGCGTCCGGCTGATGCGTGGAAAAGTATTCCACAAAAGCTTTCACCCGATCTTTTTTTTGCATAAGCAAAGTAACAAATACAGGCTATAACTTTTGCGACAGTGAATAAGCTTTTATGAAATTTATTGATTCAGGTGATGGTTCTTTCAACTCCCTATCCAGATCTTCTTTAAGAAGCATGTAAAACGATAGATCGTTCGCATTTAATGTTTCAAGTGTTTCACTTTGAAAGTCATCGGCTGGATAGAGGCCGGAGGAGAGTGTAGAAAATTGTATCATAAGCGATGCCGTTGTTATATTTAACTAACGGCATTGCTATGTGAATTATTTTAAAGAAATTAAAATAATGTTACCATCAAATTAATTTGATACTCAGTTCCTTAGCGTCAAACATCTTGCGAAGGTTGTTTAAAGCATACCTCATGCGGCCAAGAGCAGTATTAATGCTGACGTTAGTGATATCAGCAATCTCTTTAAAGCTCATGTCGCCGTAATGTCTCATAATTAAAACCTCCTTTTGTTCATCAGGTAATAATTGAATCATCTTTCTCAGATCCTGATGAGTCTGATTTCTAACCATCTGCTCTTCAATGCTTTCATCGCAGAAGCCTAAAACGTCGAATATATCAAAGCCATCGCCGTTTGTGATTACAGGAGTACGCTTCTCTTTCCTGAAATAATCAATCACAAGGTTGTGTGCAATTCGTAATACCCATGGAAGGAATTTACCTTCCTCGTTGTATTTTCCAGTCTTCAATGTGTTAATGACCTTGATGAAAGTGTCCTGAAAAATATCTTCTGCCAGATACTGATCCTTAACCAGCATGTAAATAGATGTATATATCTTGGATTTGTGTCTGCTAACCAACTCTTCCAAACCCGTCTCCTGACCAGCTATATAAATATGTATAAGCTCCTGGTCGCTTTTCCCTTGAAGTTTCATAGGACTCCTCTCTTAATTTGCTTAATATAATTACTAAAAAGTATAGAGTAGAGTTTTATCCAAATTGTCGTTTTAAGCTATGAGTTGTGTGTGTGGAAAATATATCTCAAATATAATAAAAATATAACCGACTCGGGTACAATATTTTTGTTACACCTTGGTTTAATATTACATAAGCTGTGCTTCATAATATTGGTCCCCAGGTTTTATAAACTTACGAAAAAAGGTGCCGTTTGGTTTGCCAAAAAGTGTTAAGATATGTTAAAGTCTTGACCCGGGGTTGAAAGATTAACCCTTACCTTTGTATTAAACGATATCATTGCATGAATATTGAATCAGAACAAGATCCAAAACATACCATATTAATAAAAGGGGCTCGCGTCCATAATTTAAAAAACATAGATGTTAATATACCAAAAAATAAGCTCGTAGTAATCACTGGCTTATCTGGATCGGGAAAGTCTTCCCTGGCGTTTGATACTTTGTATGCCGAAGGACAACGTCGTTACGTTGAAAGTCTTTCCTCATATGCCAGACAGTTTATGGGAAGAATGAATAAGCCCGACGTGGATTATATAAAAGGAATTGCTCCTGCAATAGCCATCGAACAAAAGGTTATCACCAGCAATCCGCGTTCTACAGTTGGGACATCTACCGAGATATATGATTATCTTAAACTCCTGTTCTCCCGTATAGGGAAAACTATCTCGCCTGTCTCTGGACAAGAAGTAAGACGTGATTCTGTAACAACCGTTACTAACTATATCACATCATTGCCCGATGGGGATTCTGTTACAATTTTATGCCCTTTACATCCTCATAACAATCGCAGTCTTAAAGAGGAGCTTGCTGTATTACTCCAGAAGGGGTTTGTGCGGGTTTACCACGGGAGTAAAATGATCCGAATTGAGGAATTGCTGGAAGATCAGAAACTGAAGAATGAAAAGCTCACGAGTAGCGATCTTGTCAAAATCGTTATAGACCGCATAACTATAAGTGCCGACGATGATACCATAAGTCGCATGGGTGATTCCATTCAAACCGCGTTCTTCGAAGGGAAAGGTGATTGTTTCGTAGAGTACAATGGCGAAATGAATTTTTTCTGTGATCGTTTTGAACTGGATGGCATGCGTTTCGAAGAACCGACTCCAAATTTCTTCAGCTTCAATAATCCGTATGGAGCTTGTAAGCGGTGTGAAGGCTTCGGAAGGGTGATTGGCATCGACGAAGATCTCGTGGTTCCTGACAAGAGTAAATCCGTTTACGATGGTGCAATAGCGCCATGGAGAGGTGAAAAGATGGGCGTATGGTTACAGGAGTTTCTCAAAAATGCTCTTAAGTTTAACTTTCCTATTCACCGGTCCTTCAATCAGTTGACAGACGATCAACGTCAGCTTCTCTGGGACGGTAACAAATACTTCCGCGGATTGAACGAATTCTTTTCAGAACTGGAAGCACAAACATATAAAATTCAATATCGCGTAATGCTATCACGATATCGGGGTAAGACGAATTGCCCCGAGTGCAAGGGTAGTCGCCTGAGGAAGGATGCCTCTTATGTAAAGATAGCTGGTAAGTCAATTACAGACCTTGTGCTTATGCCCTTGGATTCCTCTATCAATTTTTTTAATTCACTGGACTTAACAATCAACGAAACGAAGATAGCAAAGCGCTTACTTGCAGAAATAACCAGTCGCATAAGTTTCCTCAATGACGTAGGTCTGGGATATTTAACGCTTAATCGCCTTTCGAATACCCTTTCAGGCGGCGAATCCCAACGGATCAACCTGGCAACATCTCTCGGCAGTTCTCTGGTTGGGTCAGTCTATGTACTCGACGAGCCGAGCATCGGTCTTCATCCCCGGGATACCCATAGGTTGATAGGTGTACTTAAATCACTTCGTGATGTAGGTAATACAGTGTTGGTTGTCGAACATGAAGAAGAAATGATGAAAGCAGCAGACCACCTAATAGATATCGGACCTGAAGCTGGTACCAATGGCGGAAACCTGGTCTTCTCCGGAAGCTACCAGCAGATTCTAAACGATGAAAAGAGCCTGACCGGAAACTATCTTAGTGGAAGGGAAAAGATCGAAGTCCCTGCCAAGCGACGCAGCTGGTCGGATTTTATAGAAATTAAAGGCGCCCGGGAAAATAACCTGAAAAGTATTGACGTAAAGTTCCCGCTCAATGTTTTTACATGCGTAACGGGAGTTTCTGGTTCAGGTAAGACATCTCTGGTGAAAAGAATATTACAGCCAGCCCTGCAAAAGGTTATCGGCAACTATTCAGGTGAGCAGACCGGAGCTTACGATAGTCTGGAAGGTAGTTTCGGCGAGATTGATCATGTTGAGCTTGTAGATCAGAATCCAATTGGTCGTTCCTCCCGGTCAAATCCGGTTACTTATGTGAAAGCCTATGATGATATTAGAAATCTGTTCGCGTCCCAACCATCTGCAAAGGCTGTCGGACTAAAGCCAGCTGCTTTCTCCTTCAACGTAGAAGGAGGGCGCTGTGATGTCTGCCAGGGCGAAGGAGAAGTGAAAATAGAGATGCAGTTCATGGCTGATCTTTTCTTGCCTTGTGAGGCTTGTCAGGGACAACGCTTTAAACAGCACGTTCTCGACGTTGAGTATAAAGAGAAAAATATTTCCGCAATACTTGATATGACCATTGAAGAGGCACTGAACTTTTTCAAAGATGAGTCCAAGATTATCAGTAAAATACAACCCCTGCTTGACGTAGGACTGGGATATGTACATCTGGGGCAATCTTCAAATACCCTATCGGGAGGAGAGGCTCAAAGAATTAAACTAGCATCCTTTCTGATCAAAGGAAACAACCGCAGCAAGACGCTTTTCATCTTTGATGAGCCTACAACGGGCTTGCATTTTCACGATATTAAGAAACTACTGAAGTCGCTAAATGCACTTCTCGATCAGGGAAACACTATTCTGGTAATTGAACACAACGTCGACGTTATCAAATGTGCCGACTGGGTAATCGATATAGGTCCCGAGGGAGGCGATCGCGGTGGAAATCTAGTGTTTGAAGGCGTACCCGAAGATCTTGCAAAAGTCCAGGAATCATATACCGGCGCCTTTCTTAAAGGTGTTTTAAAATAACACGTCATGAGGAGATGGTCCATTTGTTAAAATCTGTGCTATGGCAGCAAGATTATTAGTATATTGGCTATCCTCAAATGATTCAGGGACTTCCGGTGATTTCTATGACCATATCCCTTTTTAGATTCAATAATTCAAATGAACGAACAATCCAAACTAATTCGTATTCAGGCAGAACGGAGTCCAAATCGCGAACACTCTGTTCCCCTATACCTTACTTCAAGCTTTGTTTTCGATGATGCGGAACAAGGTAGAGCAGTATTTGCCGATGAAGAACCTGGTATTATCTACTCCCGATACTCCAATCCAAATACCACTGAACTGATCGACAAAGTATGTATGCTGGAAGGCGCAGAAGCCGGCCTGGCATTTTCATCAGGCATGGCGGCTGTTTTCGCGTCATTGGCCGGACTTCTTAAAAGTGGCGATCACGTTCTCGCCTGCAGGTCGATCTTTGGATCCACTCACCAGCTGTTAACGCAGCTTTTGCCCAGATGGGGAATTACCAGTTCATACGTAGACGCACTCGCACCTGAAACATGGGAAGCTGCTATACGTCCCGAAACAAAAATGATCTTTTTGGAAACTCCTTCCAACCCCGGACTGGAGCTTGTCGATCTGGAATGGTTAGGTAGTCTTAAGAAAAAGTATCCTCATATCATTCTAAATGTAGACAACTGCTTTGCAACACCATATCTTCAAAAACCACTTCAATACGGTATAGATTTAGTATCTCACTCTGCCACCAAGTATATGGACGGTCAGGGAAGAGTGCTCGGAGGTCTCATAGCGGGTAGAGCAGACCTAATCAAAGAACTTATGTTCTTTATCAGACATACCGGCCCTGCAATGTCCGCCTTCAATGCCTGGATATTCTCAAAAAGTCTCGAAACGTTGCCTGTGCGTATGGACAGACACTGCAGCTCAGCGCTCAAACTTGCGCAAATGCTGGACGAGCATCCGGAAATCGAAGTTGTCAGATACCCTCATCTGTCTTCTCATCCTCAGTACGAGCTTGCGAAAAAGCAAATGAAACAGGGAGGTGGCATAGTAACTTTCGTCATAAAGGGGGGATTTGATCGTGCAAAGAAATTCCTTGATGCTCTCGAAATGGTCTTAATTACCTCAAACCTTGGAGACTCCCGTACTATCGGAACACATCCTTCGTCTACAACGCATTCGAAACTCACTGAAGATGAAAGGCAAGCTATTGGTATTTACCCCGGCTCTATACGTGTTTCCGTAGGTCTGGAGGACCCCGAAGACATTATCAACGATATAAAACAAGCAATAGAAAGGTCCAAATAAACAGACATGAAGCCATCATGAGCATACTGTTTATAAAGCGGCAATAAATATGCTCATGATAGCTTCGTCACCACTGAAAATCAAATTAAATCTAATGAAAATTGAGTTAAACCGGTTAAATGATGCTGTACACCTTGAAGCAGCAGCTCCGTCATCTACTGTAAAAGTTCATATTGACGGCTCGCCCGAGATTGGAGGCGAGGGTCTGGGAGTAAGACCAATGGAGTTGGTGTTAATGGCTCTGGGGTCCTGCAGTTCCTTTGACCTTATTTCCATATTAAAAAAGCAGCGTCAGGAAATACAGGATATTTCAGTATCCGTAGAAGCAGACAGGGCGGATGCAGTCCCCGCTGTGTTCACGAACATCAGAATGGACTTTAAATTACAAGGAAATATTGACCAGGCTAAAGCAGAAAAAGCTGCGGAACTTGCTGTAAAGAAGTATTGTTCTGTACATGATATGCTGGCAGCCGGAGGCGTTAAAATCGATTATGCAATAAACATAGTACCGGCTACTTAAGATTCCAGATCTTTTCCGCCTTACGGCCGATGAGCCAGAAAGATACAGCCAGTATTCCAAAAAATATAGCTTTATCGGTTCTGTCCCACATATACTCGAAATAACGCGTATAGATATTAATAAGCAGAAAGGTGATCCCAAACTCCCGGGCAATTTCATCTTTCTGCTTTAAGCCATAGAGCATCACCGCCAGCGAAGCCACAGACGATACAATCCCCCAGGAGACCAGCTCTACCTGATCAGTCTTCAGCCAGTCCTCTATCGTCGCAAGGTTTCCAAAAATGGAAAGGATCCACAGAGATATAAAGAAATAGAACAAGCCTATGATGTAAGTGAGCGTGTTGAAGCCGGGTAGCTTCTTATAATGTTCAAGAACCAGCCCTGCTGCAGTAAGCAAAGCCCCGAAAACCACGAACCGTAGCGGGTAGTTTAATCCAAAAAAATAGTTGCCCCAATTCGTCTGATAGCCTGTCTCAGTGCCAAACCAGCTTCCCAAAGAAATAAGCGCAAATGCCCATATCAGCTTAGACTGGAATTTCAAAGCCAGCCCACCGTAAATAAAAACAGAAAGCAAGAAAAGTGTAGAATAGTGCCCTGACCCATTATCAAGGGCCTTTCCTAAGAAGGCTATACTGATTGCTGTAAACAACACTCCCGAGAAGAGTGTCGCTTCATTGCTAAACTGCCGTTCAGGAAACTTCCGTTTTTGCCGTTGCCCGTAATAATACATCCAGGTAGCAATCCCAGCAGCCACAACACTGATCAGGATGTCAGGAGTATTATACAAGTTCTGTAATAAATTGATGATAGCGTCATTGATCACCAGCGAAGCCACAGCAATCAAGCCGCATGCCAGGGCAATCCAGAAAGAATATTGAGCCAGCCTGCGCCAATCAAACTGCTTTACTTCATAAGAAGAACGCAACTGCTCTGCTTTCGAAGCATCGATCAGCCCTTCCTCCTCCCAATATTTGATCGTAGTGTCTAGAAATTCTGCCTCCGGCTTATCGATGTTTAGGTTTTTCATGTGATAATCAAAATTAGCGTAGCAAGTTCATTACTGCTAATTTATCCTGACCAATCTGATCTGTTAATTTTTGCAGCGAATGAAATTTCATGTCGCCTCTTAAGAAATACAAAAAGTGCACCCGTATGTTTTGGCCGTAAATATCTTTATCGAAGTCAAAAATATTGATTTCGATATTCCGGCTCATTCCATTCAGCGTTGGCCTGGTGCCAATATACCCCATCCCCTTAAGTAATCCTTTGCTTTCCGGATATTCTTCTACCATAACGGCGTAAATTCCATCGGCAGGAATCAGCTTATACGTTTCCTCCAAAAACAAGTTTGCCGTCGGAAAACCTATTGTTCTTCCTATCTGATCGCCTCTGATAACAAGTCCCGTGAGATGAAACGGATATCCCAGAAAATCCTGGGCCGTGGTTACATCACCCCTCGTCAGCGCTTGCCGGACCTTCGTCGAACTCACCGCGACATCATGTATATCTTCTTCAGTGATTTCCTCAACGCTAAATCCGAAAACCGGAGCACACTCCTTAAGTTTGGCAAAGTTTCCCGTTCTGTCTTTTCCAAAATGGTGATCATAGCCGATAATGATCTTCTTCGTTCCTATTTTGTCAACAAGGATCTGCTGAATATAATTGTCAGGAGATAAGTTCGAAAAATCCCTGGTGAAAGGAGTAACGATAAGATGATCTACACCTAACTGTTCAATCAACTCACGCTTTTCTTCTATGGTGGAAATCAGCTTCAGGCTCTGGTCTTCAGGATGAAGGATCATTCTCGGGTGAGGAAAGAACGTGAGGATCACACTCTCGCCGTTTACACGCCTGGCTTCTTCTACAAGTCTGCTAATGATTTTGCGATGTCCCAAGTGCACTCCATCAAACGTGCCTATCGTTACGACAGCAGTTTCAAGCTTTTGAAACTCATCAATGTGCTTATAAACCTTCATTTTCTTTCAGGCTTTTAATATGTCCGGAAAGCTCCATAACTTCAAACGCCTTTTCAATCCGAAAATCCCCGCTTCGTGTCCTTCTCAGTTTTGACAGATAAGCACCGTTATTTAGATACCTCCCGAAATCATAAACAAGCGACCTGATATAAGTACCCTTGCTGCATACAACGCGAAAATCTACTTCAGGAAGTTCAACTCGCGTTATTTCAAATGCCGAAATGGTCACCTGTCTCGACTTCATCTCCACCGATTCGCCTCTTCTGGCTTTTTCATAAACTCTTTCACCATTAATCTTAAGGGCAGAAAAAGCCGGAGGAAACTGTGTTACCTCGCCTACGAAGGTATTACAGGCAGAACGTATCGCCACTTCAGTAAGAGCATCGATAGGATAAGTTTCATCCACTTCAGTTTCCATATCGTAAGACGGTGTAGTAGCCCCAAGTATCATCGTGCCTGTATACTCCTTCTCCTGTGCCTGGTATTCGTCTATCTTTTTAGTCAGCTTACCAGTGCATATGATCAACAAACCTGTAGCTAAAGGATCAAGCGTGCCTGCGTGGCCAACTTTCAGCTTCAACGGTTTGAAAGCATTTCTTATTTTGCTTACAACATCAAAGCTCGTCCAGCGGTAAGGCTTATTTACTAACAGGAGTTCGCCATCAACAAAGTTGAATGCCGGAAACTCAGTCTTCTTTTCTTCTATATCCATCACATAACCTGCAGGTCAATGCCTGCCAGGAGCAAAATTACAATAATCCCGCCAACAACAATTCGGTACCAGCCAAACGCTCTGAATCCATATTTAGTCACGAAGCCAATAAAGCTCTTAATGGCAATAATAGCAACAACGAAGCCAACGATGTTTCCTATCAGCAACAAGTTGATTTGCTCCCCGCTTAATTCATAGCCCACTTTATAGAAGTCATATAACTTCTTGCTCGTAGCGCCAAACATCGTAGGTACTGCCAGGAAAAACGAAAATTCAGCAGCGGCCTTCCGCGACAGTTTCTGAGACATCCCTCCCACAATAGTTGCTCCTGAACGAGAGACCCCGGGAATCATGGCAAGGCACTGCAGTAAACCGATTTTAAAGGCAGTTGGATAGCTAATCTCATCCGTAGAGTCGATAGTTGGCTTATTAAACCATTTATCAGCGAACAGAAGAACTACACCACCCACAACAAGAGAAATAGCAACAGCTAGCGGACTTTCCAACAATTTGTCGATCGTATCGCTCAGCAATAACCCGAAAACTGCAGCAGGAATAAACGCTACCAGCAGCTTAAAGTAGAAGTCAAAGCTTTGAAAGAAGCGCTTAAAATATAATACAACAACCGAGAGAATAGTACCCAGTTGAATTACAATAGTAAACAGCTTTACAAACTCATCATTTTCGATACCCATTAAAGAGGAACCAATGATCATATGACCAGTGGAAGAAACAGGCAAAAACTCAGTCAGGCCCTCTATGATGGCCAGGATAATAGCTTCAATAAAGTTCATCTCGCTTATTTACGCTTTTTCAAAATGGCGAAAAAGCCGATAGTAAAGCCGATAACAACTACGATAGGAGCCAATACAATCTTACGGAATTCGTAAATGTCGGTCGTGCCGCTCATGAGAAAAAAACCAATCATGACCACTGCTATGCTGAGCAGTAAAAGACGGTAATTGCTTTTGTCGAAAACAAACTGAGCTTGCTTTTGCTCAGTGGTCTCCAGAAGGGGTTTCTTTGCCATTATTTATAGAGATCGTAAATTTTTAAACGTAAATATTTGCTCACTGCAAACCAGGTACTCATTGTAGAAATCAGAATACCGGTTCCAAGTACAATAAGGAACACCACGCCGAATTCAAACCAGTTTCTCAGGATCACAAGTTCCGGAATCTGCTGCTGTGCAAGATAGAGCGTCAGCAACAAAAGTATGATGGCAATTAATCCGCCCAGGAAGCCATGCAGGATCCCATAACCAATAAATGGCGCACGAATAAATCCCTTTGTGGCGCCTACAAGCTGCATGCTTTTGATCAGGAATCGCTGAGAATAGATCGCCAGACGTATGGTATTGTTGATCAGCGCAACGGCGATGATCATCAGGATACCCGCAAATGCCAGTATGATCAACCCTATAACTTTAAGATTTTGGTTTACCATGTCAATCAGTGACTTTTGATAGATCACCTCCTTCACTAACGGGTTTTTTGTAAGCTGGCCGCTTAATTTCTCGATGCTTGCATTATTAGCATAATCTGCCTTCATGTAAACATCAATAGAAGATAACAGTGGATTATAACCAAGAAACTCCACGAATTCTTCACCGAGATCCTTCTGTAAGTTTCTTGCAGCCAGTTCCTTACTTACATATTGCGTCTTAAGAATGTAAGGGTTCGTATCCAGCTGTTTCTGAAGAGCAAGCACATCAACCTCCTTCGCGCCATCACTAACTATGATATTAAGAACAATATTTTCCTTCACATAGTTAGACAAGTTGCGGGCATGAACAAGGATAAGTCCCAGAAGGCCTATCATTAACAAAACCAGCGCAATACTGATCACTGTTGATATATATACTGGCTTGGTCTTTTTTGAGTAAGCGCTCCTCTCGAATTCTTCCATAGTGCTTTTTTAAGATATGCGAAAATAGGAAATAGTTTGGAAGTATGGAAGTTGGCTCCCGCGACTCTAAATCAATTTTACTATTTTCGCAATCCAAAGAATTTGAATCACATGGATTACCAGTTTAGAGACATTGAAAACAAGTGGCAGCAGTTCTGGGCCGAAAACCAAACGTACAAAGTAGACAATACATCAGAAAAGCCAAAGTATTATGTATTGGATATGTTCCCTTATCCATCAGGAGCAGGACTTCACGTAGGACACCCTCTTGGTTACATTGCATCTGATATTTTTGCCAGATTTAAAAGACTGCGCGGTTTCAATGTGCTTCATCCAATGGGCTATGATTCGTTTGGCCTGCCTGCGGAGCAGTATGCCATCCAGACCGGACAGCATCCCGCTATCACTACCGTCGATAACATTGCCACTTACCGTCGCCAGCTAGATCAATTAGGTTTCTCCTTTGACTGGAGTCGCGAAGTACGCACAAGCGATCCTGAATATTATAAGTGGACACAGTGGATCTTTATGCAGCTTTTCAACTCCTGGTATGATATGGAAGCTGATAAGGCGCAACCTATCGACCTGCTTGTTTCTCATTTCCAGACAAACGGCAGCACAGGCATCAGCGCTGTGTCTGATGAAGACACTCAAACATTCACCGCAGATGAGTGGAATGCTATGTCTGAGCAAGATCAGCAGGAAGAACTTCTGAGATACCGCCTTACCTTCCTGAAAGAAAGCACCGTTAACTGGTGTCCGGCCTTAGGAACAGTACTGGCAAATGACGAAGTCAAAGAAGGTTTCTCTGAGCGTGGAGGTCACCCGGTTGAACAAAAGAAAATGTGGCAGTGGAGCATGCGTATCACCGCCTATGCTGATCGTCTGCTAAAAGGTCTGGACACCATAGATTGGCCTGAACCTCTGAAAGAGATGCAGCGCAACTGGATCGGAAAGAGCATCGGGGCCTCTGTTAAGTTCCAGGTGGAGAACAGCGATAAGATAATCGAAGTGTTCACTACCCGAGTGGATACCATCTACGGCGTCAGTTTCCTGGTTATCGCTCCTGAACATGAATTCGTTACCTCACTTACCACTGCGGAACAGAAGAACGAGATAGAGGACTACATAAACAAGACAAAAAAGAAGTCGGAACTTGACCGGATGGCCGATACCAAGACTGTATCAGGGGCATTCACAGGTACCTACGCCCTGAATCCCCTAAATGGGGAAAAAATCCCTGTCTGGATCGCAGACTATGTATTGGTCGGATATGGAACCGGAGCAGTTATGGCGGTGCCTTCGGGTGATCAGCGCGACTGGCTTTTTGCAAAACAATTTAATCTTCCTGTTATCCAGATCCTGGATGCGCAGAAAGATATTGAAGAAACTGCTGATGCAACAAAAGAGGGAAAGTATATCAACTCATTAATCATCAACGGTTTAAGCTATGACGAGGCTCTTCCGGTCCTGATCCAAAAACTCGAAGAGCTTGGCGCAGGTAAGGCGAAAGTGCAGTACCGTATGCGCGATGCCATCTTCGGTCGCCAAAGATACTGGGGCGAACCGGTTCCCGTGTATTTCAAAGACGGCTTGCCTTATCTTATTGATGAGACCGAACTGCCGCTTCTACTGCCTGAAGTAGACAAATACCTGCCCACAGAAGCAGGAGATCCGCCACTTGGCCGGGCTCTCGACTGGAAATATAAAGGGGAATATGCGTATGAACTAAGCACAATGCCCGGATGGGCAGGTTCAAGCTGGTATTGGTACCGCTATATGGCTTCGCCGGATGAACGCAAAGAAGACGCATTCGCTCCAAAGCAAGCAATCGAATACTGGAAAGATGTGGATCTTTATATCGGCGGCTCTGAGCATGCAACCGGACATTTACTATACAGCCGCTTCTGGAACAAGTTCCTGAAAGACCTCGGCTACGTCCACGAAGAAGAGCCTTTCAAAAAGCTGATCAACCAGGGAATGATCCAGGGAAGATCAAACTTCGTCTACCGTGTTTCAGATGAAGAGGGAAGGGGAACAAACACATTCGTGTCTCATGGATTAAAAGATGAGTATAAAACAACAGCATTACATGTAGACGTAAATATTGTTGAAAACGAGGTTCTCGACCTGGAGAAGTTCAAAAGCTTCAGACCTGAATTCGCGAATGCCGAATTTGTTCTCGAAAGCGGAAAATACCTTTGCGGTGTAGAAGTTGAAAAGATGTCAAAATCCAAGTTCAACGTCGTCAACCCTGATGATATCGTGGAGCGCTATGGAGCAGACACGCTACGTCTCTATGAAATGTTCCTGGGACCACTGGAGCAAAGTAAACCATGGAATACAAACGGAATTGAAGGGGTATTTAAATTCCTGAGAAAGTTCTGGAAACTATTCCACGACGATCAGTTCAACTTCAGGGTAACAGACGCTGAGCCAACTAAAGCAGAATTAAAGTCCCTGCATAAGATTATCCGCAAGGTGGAAGAAGATATTGAACGATTTTCATTCAATACCTCGGTTTCCAGCTTCATGATCTGTGTGAACGAGCTGACCGATCTTAAGTGTAATAAGCGTGCTATCCTCGAGAAACTTGTTGTCGTTCTGGCTCCTTACGCACCACATATTACTGAAGAGCTGTGGAAACTATTAGGACATGCTGAAGGATCATTGAGTTATGCTCAGTTTCCGAAGTTCGTACCTGAATATCTAGTGGAAGACGAATTCGCATATCCGATATCCATAAACGGTAAAATGAGAATGAACCTCACCGTTTCATTGTCACTTGAGCCTGCGGATGTTGAAAAGGTAGTTCTTGAAAATCCCGACGTTCAAAAATATCTGGATGGCAAGACACCTAAAAAAGTAATTGTTGTAAAAGGACGCATTGTCAACATAGTAGTCTAAAACGGCGAAAAAAACGCTGGCATATTTCAAAGGAGGGGGCTGTTTGTTAATACGAACAAGCCCCCTTTTTCTTTGTGCAAGATCAGTGGTCTGGCAGCAATGGTCAACAAAGCAAGCATTTGGCTGTTAACAAAGAAAAATAATCATGAACCGGATTAAATCGCTTGCCATATCAAATAGTATATTCTTTCTGATTGCCTTTGCTGTATCAACGTTAAGTCAGGTCAACGCAATCAGCAACAAGGACATAGGGGACGTCTCCAATAAATACGATACCCTATTTACTCCCGCAGGCGTCACATTCTCCATCTGGGGTGTGATTTACGTTGCCCTGTTTGTATTTTCGATATATCACTTATACAAAGCATTCCGGGAAGATGCGCTCTCAGAAGCAAATAAAGATACAAGCCGGATGGGCATACTATTTATCGTAAACAATATTGCAACAGCTGCCTGGGTCTTCGCCTGGGTAAACGAACAATTCATTCTCTCAGTTCTCTTTATGCTCACTCAACTGGTCACATTGATCATTATCAACGTCAGGCTTAAGATCTTTAATCCCCATCGCTCAGTTTACTCCAAGATCTTTACTCACTTCCCGCTGGGTATCTACTTCGCCTGGATCTGCATTGCTACCATTGCAAATATAAGCTCTGCTTTGGTAGGTCTTGGATGGGAGGGAGGCGGAGTGTCTGCCAATTACTGGACCATCATCCTGATCGCTGGCGCAACCCTTATATCCACGGCAATCATCATTCTGAAAAAGAATGTGTTTTTTGGCCTGGTAGTTATATGGGCCTTTTATGGTATTATCCTGAAGCATAATGACGGGGACCCAACACTCCATAAAGATATCATCAGTGCAGCCTGGGGTGGAATCGCATGGGTAGGTCTGGCCGAATGTATTCAGCTATACATCAACTATACTCAGTCACGCAAGAGACTTAATATGTCGGCAGATCCAGATCAGCCTCAATTATAAAATTGATCAGGCCCCCTTTCAGGTTATAGAGATTATCAAAGCCATACTTTTCCTGTAATATCTCGATAGCTCTGACGCTACGTATGCCCGATTTGCAAATGAATACAACCTTCTTGTGACGGTCTATTTTATCACTATTGTCTGGAATCTCAGATAGCGGAATCAAGCTTCCACCGATATTTACCAGCTCAAATTCAGATGGTTCTCTCACGTCGATGATCTGCATGTCCGTCCCGCCCTCCTGCCACTCCTGAAACTCCTCTGCAGTGATCTCTTTCATTCCGGCCGCAGCCTTTTTTATACCGCAGAACTGATCATAGTCAATAAGCTCCCTGATAGACGGATTATCTCCGTTAAGCGGATTAGCGGGATCCCTCTTCAGCTTAAACGTCCGCGACTCAAAGCTAAGGGCATCGAAAGTATAGAACCTGCCGCTGAGCGGCTCTCCCACATGAGTAAGCACCTTAAGAACCTCTAGTGCTTGCAAGCTCCCGATTATTCCAGGTAGAACACCAAGCACGCCTGCTTCCGCACAATTAGGAACAGCACCTGCCTCCGGCGGATTAGGATACAAGTCCCGATAGTTCGGCCCTCGCTCACCCTGTGGGCTCACATAATTGAAAACCGATACATGACCTTCAAACTGATAAATGGAAGCATATACATTCGGCTTATCAAGTAACACGCATACGTCATTTACAAGGTACCTGGTAGGAAAGTTGTCGGTACCATCAGCAATTACATCATAATCCCTGGCAATGTCCATCGCATTAGCCGATGTGAACAGTGTCTTGTGAACGACTACTTCGATGTAAGGATTCAGCGAAAGCAGCCGCTTCTTAGCAGCTTCGACCTTCGCCATGCCCAACTCGTCCACTCCAAACAATACCTGCCTGTGCAGGTTGCTGTCTTCCACTACATCGCCATCTACGATCGCGATATGTCCCACTCCTGCCGCAGCCAGATAAAGGAGTAGCGGACTACCCAGGCCACCCGCTCCAATAACCAGCACGCGCGCTTTCTTCAGTTTCTCCTGGGCAGCAATGCCGAAATCTGGCATGATGATATGGCGGTTATAGCGTAAAAGCTCTTCTTTTGAAAACATATATGATCCTATTAGCCTTCTTATACAGCGTTTCCGCCGGCAATCGCAGGAATGATGCTGATATGAGAGTTGTCATTAACTAAGGTATGATGACCATCCAGTGTTCGTATGTCATCTTCACCAACAAAAATATTAATAAATGGGCGAATCGTACCACTATTGTCCTGAATGTGTTTTCTCACATCAGGGTAGGCCGCATTTAGATTTAGAATGACTTCCCCAACAGTGTTACCCGATATGGTAATTTTGGAGGCGTTTGATGTGAATTTTCTGAGAGGTGTCGGTATTATAACAATTGCCATATTATGTATTTGATGATTTGATCATAGCGCCATGCAAGCAAAGCTCTTTAAAGTGTCTGCAGTTGTCAAGTACCCACAATCGTTCTTCGGTAACAACATGGTCCCTAACTGCTACAATGATATATAAGAAATTGGGTAAAGCCGATTCCAAATCCGTATATGAAGGTACAGCAACAGAATCCGGATGCGAGTGAAATACCCCCATTAAAGTCAACCCATTCGCGTCCGCAAACTTTTCAGCTGCCATAAAAGCGCTTGTATTAATTTCAAAGTGTTGAAGTTTATCAGACCTAGAAACGTTATCTGCCTCCGCAGCGACGGTTATCATCCCGTTATTGCCCCACAAAAAACCGCAGCATTCACTGGGGTAGGTCCTTTGCGCACTTGAATGGACAATATCCCTGGCCGCCACATCAATGCTGACTTCGCCATCAGAAAACATACAATAAATTCTTAATTTGCTCTAACCATGAAGAATCTGTAAGCGTTTCCGTCAACAAAGAGGTAATGGCTTTAAAATCACTAAGGCATAAGCCTTGAGTAGCAAGGTGTTTCGGCTCCAAGCCCCACTTGAGAATCTTAACTGTGTCTTTCTTGTCTACTCTGTTGAGTGCACTCTTCGTGACATTCCGTAAGCCCGCGAACAGGCGATCCCGCAATCCGGATTCGTCTGAACAGCTTTCAATATCCTTCAGTACAGCCTGGAGCACAGCAGGATCGGTTGGAGAGATCTGTGAAATAACGATATCCCCGGCTGCGTTAACAGACCGGTGCTTGTATTCATAAACATTAATCAGCAGGTTCAGATCATCCGGATCAGACCAGTCCATCTGGCCTCTGAAAAACTTTTCGCAGTATCCCTTAGGATTACCCTGAAAGATGATCGGAATTTTAGATTCTCTTTCCTTGATGTAAAACAAGGCCACTTCCAGGCTCTCAACCGGCCATTCCAAATGCCTTACAAGCGAAAAGTTGCACTGGCCTTCCCGGGAGCTAAGCAGAGAGTTTAGCAATAGATTTGCTGCCTCGGAAACATTTTGTGCAGTTACATATTTTCCAGGACTGTGGATAGCCAGAAATGGAGCATCGACAGCATCCCTGAATCCCATATTCATGAGACTGTTTTCCAGAATATGGGTGAAACGTACTATGGAATAGCGTACCGTGCTTTGTCTGGCATAAGTATCGAAGATGGACTCACAGATCTTCTTTGTGGCGGCATACACCTCTTCTGTATAATATCGGCTCGCTTTTCCTGTAGATGAAAATGTGCATTGTTTAACGAAAGGATAACGCTCACATGTTTTTACAACGTTCCAGGTGCCGATGATGTTCGCAATAATGGTTTCCCGGATCCACGTTTCCGCATGGCCCGGATCACGCTGTGCAGCCGTATGAAAAATAAATTCAGGTCGATACCTTTCGAAAACAGCATCCAGATCCCGGTCTTCAGAAATATTGCCCTGAACGTAAACAACGTTAGCCGCCAGCTTCACATCCTCTGAAAGCGGCTTAATATCCAGCACAACTATCTGCTTGATTCCCAGAAACGACAACTTCTCAATCAAGCACTGACCCACACAGCCAAAGCCTGTAACCAAACATACGCTATCGTTCAGCATCATCTCCAGCTCTTGATTTGGGAGTGACAGTTTTCGCTTCGTTGTCGGTGTGAATGGATTCTCATCCAGTCTGCCGTCCTGATCATAAATAGCGATCAGCTGTCGGGTCAGGCTCGTCAGTTCTGCATAAATTTCCGGATCATGAACAGCCGGCGACAATTCCCAGATTTTTGCATGTATAGATTCCACCATAGATTGTCGTATAATATCTATAGGTAAATTTAATTATCTCAATCCCAGTTATATTACACAATAATTACACGGATTTTTTCGTAACCTAATTGCACAGTATGTACAGGGGGGCGTAAAAATGATAGATAATGCCATTTTCTGTGAAGACGAAGCTATTCACTAATATGCATGAAATAAAAAAGATGAAGACTTAGTTTGCGTAGCTTTACTGCTCTTTAAATTTTGAAAACGAATAATGGAAATATTGATAATTGGTATTCTTATTTTGCTAAACGGGGTCTTCTCTATGAGCGAGATAGCACTGATATCATCGAGTAAATTCAAGCTGGCGAGAACGGCGAAGAAAGGACATAGCGGAGCCAGAAAAGCTCTGGCTCTAGCCGAAAGCCCCAATACATTCCTGTCTACCGTTCAAATTGGGATCACTCTTATCGGAATCCTGACCGGTATCTACAGCGGAGATAAGATAACCGGCAACCTCGACAGCTTTGTTAGTCAGGTTAGTTTTCTGGCACCCTATTCCGATACAATCTCAGTTGGCCTGGTAGTTATTATACTGACCTATTTTTCCATCGTATTCGGCGAGCTGCTGCCCAAAAGGATCGGTCTCGCCTTTCCGGAGCGAGTCGCTTCCCTTGTTGCCACACCCATGCAGCTGGTATCGCAGATAACGAAGCCTTTCATCTGGCTGCTTGCAAAGTCGAACGACGCTTGCCTTAAAATTCTGGGCATTACAGAAAAAAGAGAGGGACCTGCCTCAGAAGAAGAGATTGCCTCGATTATACATGAAAGTACATTGTATGGTGAGATTGAGCAGATAGAGCAGGACATAGTAAAAAGGGTTTTCGCTCTCGGTAATCGGAAAGTTTCTGAGCTGATGACCCATAAAAGCGACCTTGTCTGGTTTGATGTAAACGAAGACCTTAAAACCATACGCAGCAAAATGCAGCTCGAGGTACACTCCGCTTATCCTGTAGCAAATAAAGATCTGGATAAGATCGTCGGTGTGCTCTACGTTAAGGAGCTTTTTCCCAGAGACCTCGACGATAAACCTTTCAATCTAAGAAATTACCTGCGAAAGCCCCTTTTTGTACACGAAAAGCTGCCTGCTTATCAGATACTTGAGCAGTTCAAGAGCTCAAGAGTGCATCATGCCATAGTGGTGGACGAATACGGTTCAGTAGAAGGGATGGTGACTATGGATGATATTGTTGACGAACTTGTAGGAGATCAGGCAGAACCTCACGATGACGAATTAAAGATCATCGCCCGTGACGAACATTCCTGGCTGGTCGATGGACAGTATCCCTATTACGAGCTGCTTGAATTTTTGAATATCGAGGACGATACTGAAGTAAACTTTACAACAGTTGGCGGGTTGATCTTACATCAGCTTCGTTCCATACCTGTCGAAGGAGAAAAAACGGAGTGGCTTGATTTTGAACTGGAGGTCATGGATATGGACGGCCAGCGTATCGATAAGGTCATGGTAACTCGGAAACCTGCATCTAAATCATCTTCTCTAATAAATCCAGGCAAAAACTAAGCAAAAAGAAATGAAATATAGAAAATTCAAAGACGAACAGATATCTGAAGTAGGTCTGGGAACCTGGCAGCTGGGAGGCTCAGATTGGGGTCCTGTGAACGAAGATCATGCACTGGATGTACTGGCTGCATTCGCGGACGCTGGTGGCAACTTCATAGACACTGCTGATGTATATGGCATGGGTGTCAGCGAAAAGGTGATCGGCAAGTTCCTTAAATCATCTGATAAAAACTTTCTGGTTGCCTCAAAGCTGGGCAGACGGCATGACGGTGATAATGCCTGGCCGCAAAACTTTACTTATGAAAAGATGCGCAGCCATGTGGAAAGCTCCCTGGAGCATCTGCAGCTCGACTCGCTCTTCCTTGAGCAGTTGCATTGTATTCCCACTACCGAGCTTCAGGCGGGAAAAGTGTTTGAGCATCTTCGCAGACTTCAGCAAGACGGGCTGATCCGCCACTGGGGAGTAAGCGTAGAAACTGCCGAAGAGGCTAAGATCTGCCTTCAACAAACCGGAATCGCTTCATTGCAAATTATCTTCAACATCTTCAGACAGCACTATTCAGAGGAATTCTTTTCAGAGGCTCGGGAAAAAGAAGTGGCAATCATTGCGCGTGTTCCTCTGGCCAGTGGGCTCCTTAGTGGAAAGTATAAAAAAGATACTCACTTTCTTTCGGGCGATCACCGCAACTACAATGCGAATGGTGAATCTTTCAACGCAGGAGAGACGTTTTCGGGAATTGAGTTTAATCAGGGTGTAGATCTGGCAGCACAAATTGCAGGTTTACTTCCTGATGACCACACAGCTCAGTGGGCCATACGCTGGATTCTTGATCATCCTGAAATAACCACCGTGATCCCCGGTGCCTCCACACCTGAGCAGGTTCAGACCAACGTGCTGGCATCAGACATGGAGAGCCTGCCGCAAGCAACTCATCAACAACTCAGGGAATTGTATAATACAGAGATCCGCCCAATCATACGCGGACATTATTAGACCGATTATTGCGCTGCTGCATACATGACAGTACATGATGCGGCAGCGTATTTCTTTTTGTTATTTTACTGATGTAGCCTATCGGACAGAATGTTCTCTTTCATTTGGCCGATATAAACCGTTTAACTGCTCAGTTCAACATGATAATATCAATCGTCTGTGTGATTATCAGTTCAATAACCTATTTGTATTTTATTTCATCAGGTAAGAAACCGACGATCGGATTATCCTTGCTTATTATGCTTTTTTGCTTCAGACTGCCAGTATCTGGTCAGCTAAAAGAAGTTTTTAAGCATTACTCGACGGAAGATGGCTTGTCCCATGATGGTATTCTTAGCATAACCCGCGACCGAGAAGGATTTATGTGGTTCGGCACGTGGGATGGCTTAAATAAGTTCGATGGCACAGCATTCAGCGTTTATAAGAGTCGCCCAGGTGATAGCTCAAATCTTAGTAATAACAAAATCCGAAATATAATAGAAGACAAGGAGGGATATCTCTGGATTAAAACCTACGATCATAGCGTGTATAGGTTTGACAAGAAAACAGAACAGTTTCTTGCAATAAGCCGTAAAAGCGGTCTGAAAAATATCGTTGTAGATCGGATCTATCCTTTGGGCAAAGGAAGTACATGGCTAACAACTGCCAGTCAGGGTCTCTTGCATGTCGTCAGTACGCCTTCTGCTGAGCCTCGTATACATCACTATTCAAGTTCCAAAAAAAGTCACTATAAACTTCCCTCTGATTCTATCAGTTTTCTATTTGAAGATCGCGAAAAGACAATATGGATTGGGACGACTGGAGGACTTGTCCGTATGAAACAACGATCAGACAATCGTTCGTCCTCCGTTTTACTATCTAAATTGTCGTTTACCGCTGTTGCCCAAAATGGCAACCATCTTTATTTCGGCACCAACCAGGGGCAACTCGTAACATTTAACCTGCTTTCAGAAAAGTTGACAACTGAAGCACTGAGCCCGGGAACACGGATAAATGCTATTCATATTTCTGATAAGAAGATACTGTACGCCGCAACATCCGGAAATGGCCTGCTTCGCGTTGACCTAACGAATAAAAAAGCAATTTTTGCAAAACCTTCACTCTCTCATACTTTCTTTTCCATACATGAGGACAAAAATGGCCGTCTTTGGCTGGAGCCCCAATCCTCGGGCATTGTCAAATACGACCCTGTAAAGAATACTTTTAAGCTTTTCAGCCAAAAAAAGGACTCCCATGCTATTAGTCCGAATAATAACTATCTCGTATTCGAAGATGTTAACGGCACGCTCTGGACCCGATTAAAAGGCGGAGGGTTTGGTTTTTATAATCCATCGCAGGACAAAATAGAGTATTTCTACAACGAGCCCGGCGGAGCTGATCATCGGTTTTCGAACATTGTGACTGCTCTCTACCCCGACAGCACAGGTATCCTCTGGATGGCAACTATAGATGGTGGTGTTAATAAGATTACCTTCCCCGGGAATAACTTCAATCACAGGCTTTTAGTTCAGAAGGCCGAAAACAGGTCGCGGAATGAAGTCAGAGTTTTGTTTGAAGATAGCAAGAAACGACTATGGATTGGAACCAAATCGGGTGAACTGTCTGTCTTCGAGAGAGGGAGAAGGAACGAACAGATCTTTGATAATATCCCCGGAAACAGATTGGGGAATGTCTATTCTATCATGGAAGATAAGGACGGGGTAGTTTGGTTGGGAACTAAAGGGGACGGCCTGCTCATGGCTACACCCATGGATGCATCAGGCACAAGGTATAAATTGACACGGTTCCTGTCTGACGTTAAGAAGCCGTATAGTCTGAGTAACAATACTGTTTATTCAATAATTCAGGATGGAAAGGGCAGAATATGGATAGGAACTTTCGGCGGCGGTCTCAACGAAGTTATTAGAAAAAATTCCCAAATCTATTTTGTTAATAACCGTACATCCTTCAAAAACTATCCCGTACTCTCAAAATACATAAGACATCTATGTGAAGATTCTTTGGGCAATATCTGGATAGCAACTACAAGTGGCTTGTTAATACTCAACCCCCATAAGGGATCTCCCGATAACTATGCCTTCATCCGTCATACCAGGATTCCGGGAGACGGGTATAGTCTGGGCAATAACGACGTTCAGTTTATTTACCGTGATTATGCCAACGGGATGTGGGTCGGAACCTTTGGCGGCGGCTTGAATAAGCTTGTATCACCTGTCATGTCAACGGCTGTAAAATTCAGGGTGTATACTTTGCAGGATGGACTTTCGAGCGACATTATCCTCAGTATGGCAGAAGACAGAATCGGCCATCTCTGGCTTGCAACAGAAAGTGGTTTGTCTTGCTTTGACAAAGGGAACGTGCAGTTTAGAAACTACGACATATATGACGGTCTTCCCGATACGAAATTCTCTGAATCGGCTGTATTCAGGTCGAAATCAGGAGAAATGTTTTTTGGGTGTACCGAAGGATATATCTCATTTGACCCTGGCAAAATAGCGAATCGAAAAGTAAGAGCCAATATGGCCCTGACAAACCTTCAGCTTTATAATAACGATGTTGTTCCTGCAGCGTCAGGATCACCTTTATTCCAGTCATTGAACAGCACAACTCAGATTGAGCTCGCTTACGATCAAAACGTTCTAAGCATCGATTATGCTGTTTTGGATTACAGGGCGGTTCATAAGATCCAATACGCTTACATCCTGAAAGGATACGATAAGGGATGGCATTACGTCAAGAACCAAAAGAAAGCCACATATACCAATCTGCCGCCTGGGAAGTACGAATTCATTGTTAAAAGCATTAATAAGAATCTCTTCCAAAATGTGCCACAGAAAAGTATAAAAATAACAATTCTTCCACCGCCATGGCTCACTTTATGGGCTTATATCGGATATATATTATTAGCCCTGGGTCTTATGGAAATAGCGAGGAGAATCATCGTTTCGGTGATCCGGTTGCGCAATAAGGTTACCATTGAGCATAAATTGACTGAATTGAAACTACAGTTTTTTACCAATATATCGCACGAGCTCCGCACTCCGCTTACTCTCATTGTAGGTCCTCTTGAAGAGCTAAACCGAACAGAGTCTGTATCTGAACAGGGGAAGCGATACATCAGCACAATCAGTAGGAATGCAAACCGCATGATTCGGTTCATTAATCAGCTCCTGGATTTTAGAAAAGTTCAGAGCGGTAAAATGTGCCTGGCTGTTTCCGAAGTTGAAGTAGTTCGCTTGATCTCCGAAGTTACAGATTATTTTGATGGCATTGCGAAAGAAAAAAGAATTAGCCTTCAGTTAGAGTCTGATGTTGAGGAGCTCTACACGTGGGTAGACCCAGAAAAAATCGACATCATAATCTATAACCTGCTGTCAAATGCTTTTAAATTCAGTCCGCCAGATACGGCGATCTTCGTCAGGATCGTTGTTTCCAGAGAAGAAGGATACTTCACCGTTACAGTTAGCGATCAGGGATCAGGTGTGCCTAAAGATAAGCTAAGAGACATCTTTGATCTTTATTACGAAGGAGAACACCTGAATCCCAGTTTGAAAGGTACAGGTATCGGTCTTGCTCTTTCCGCGGAACTTGTTCATGCACATAAGGGCGAAATCACTGGGGAGAATAACCCTGATGGAGGTATGACCTTCAGCCTTAGGCTAAAATTAGGAAATCAGCACTTTCAAAGAGATCAGATTAACCATACTTCATCAGAGCCTATCCCGGCATTAACAGATATATTCCATGAGGAAGAAGATGCGAACATAGTTATTGCTGATTTAGATGTCCCGACAGAATTGGAAATGCCGCTCGTGTTATTAGCAGAGGATAATCTGGAACTTAGAAAATTTATGGCCGGGCAGCTATCTACCTTTTATAAAGTTATTGAAGCGGCTAATGGAGAAGAAGGCTTGATGTCGGCTGAAAGATCTTTGCCTGACCTGATCATCAGTGATGTGATGATGCCTGGTGTAGACGGAATCCAGATGCTCGATCAACTTAAAAATAATAAGTTGACAAGCCATATTCCGGTAATCCTGCTAACGGCGAAGTCTTCTGTCGAAAGTCAGATAGAAGGACTTCGGTACGGTGCGGATTTCTACATCACAAAGCCTTTCAATATGAGATACCTTATGGCTCTCATTGGAAACTTCATGAACAGACGGAATGAACAACTACAATCTTTTACGGTGGACGATAAAAAAGTTGTGACTCTCAAGCCGGATGAGATTCTGATTACCTCAAAGGATGAGGAGTTTATAAAACAAGTAATCAAAATCATCGAAGAGTCAATGGAGGACAGCGAGTTTAATATTGACAGTGTAGCAGAATCTGTTGGCTTTGGAAGAACTACCTTTTATAAGAAGCTGAAAAGTCTGACAGGACTTGCTCCGGTTGAATTTGTTCGTGATATGAGATTGAAGAGAAGTAAGCAACTTCTTGATTCAGGCGAGTTTACAATATCGGAGATCGCTTACACGACCGGGTTCAAAAGCTTGGGATACTTCAGTACCTGCTTTAAAGAAAAATATAAACTATCACCTTCTGCGTATCTCAAAATGACCAAAGAGCAGAATAGCAGCCCAGTATGAGGAAAATGGCGATTTCTGACGAAAAGTAGAAGCCTTCTGTCAATTTTTGAACATCAGGAGCGGTGATATCAGATACTTTTGGGTATAAGACCAATTACCCATATGAACCAGTATCCTAAATCGCACCTAATGACAACCTGTCGTTTTTTGTTCCTTTCATTGTTTTTACTATTCTCAAATGTATTGTCTGCGAAAGTCAATCCGCCTGAATGGGTAGCTAAAGTGGGATCAGCAAAACTGAGCTTTAAGAAAAAGCTTTATACAGTTAATGACTACGGCGCGCTTGCTGATGGTCAGACTCTCAATACCCAGTCTATTCAAAAAGCAATCGACCTGTGTGCATCAAAAGGTGGGGGGACAGTGAAATTCGCTCCAGGGAAGTACCTAACCGGATCAATCTTTGTTCGTGAGGGTGTTAACTTGCAAATTGACAAAGGAGTGGAAATTCTCGGCAGCCAGAATATTACTGATTATCCGGAAATAGACACCCGCGTAGCCGGGATTGAGATGAAGTGGCCTGCCGCTCTTATCAATGTAATAAAGCAAAAAAAGGCTGCAGTTACCGGAGAGGGAATTGTGAACGCTCAGGGTAAGCCCTTTTGGGACTATTACTGGAACCTTCGTAAAGAATATGATTCTAAAGGTCTGCGCTGGATTGTTGACTATGACGCTAAGCGTCCGCGCACATTATTGGTGGCTGAGTCCTCCGATATTCTTATTAAAGGTCCTCAGTTTCAGCAAGCAGGTTTCTGGACCATTCAGCTTCTTTACTCTACTCGTGTAACTGTAGATGGTGTTACCATACGCAACAATATTGGAGGCCATGGACCTAGTACAGACGGAGTAGATGTCGACTCTTCTTCCTGGATTCTTATTCAGAATAGCGATATAGATTGCAACGACGACAACTTCTGTCTTAAAGCAGGCCGCGACTGGGATGGACTTCGTGTAAACCGCCCCACGGAATATGTAGTCATCCGTGATTGTATTGCCGGTGCTGGTGCTGGTCTGGTTACTCTTGGGAGTGAAACAGCTGGCGGTATCCGCCATGTATGGGCATCCAATTTGAAAGGTACAGGAACTGGAAACGGGCTAAATATAAAATCGGCCACTACACGCGGAGGCACGGTTGAAGATATCTGGTTTACGAACATTGAGCTAACGAATGTTGCAAATATGTTAAAGGTAAGTATGAACTGGAATCCTTCATACAGTTATTCTGCCCTTCCGGAAGGTTACACATTTGAGAATATTCCTGCTCATTGGAAAACTATGTTGATGAAAGTTGAGCCAGCATCTAAAGGAATTCCAACTTTTAAAAATGTTCATATATCAGACATCCGAGTGAACGGTATCCGGAATAAGGCAATATGGGCGGAGGGATTGGCAGAGTCATTAGTTTCCGGGTTCCATCTCGAAAATATAACTATAAGCGAGGCCAAGAATGCCGGGTCAATTTCATTCGCAAAAAACTGGGTTTTCAAGGATGTTACAATTGAGTCAAAAGATAAAAGCCAACTGGAAATCAGTAAATCGCTCAACGTTAAGCTTTAAGGTAGTTCAAGTAGCGATTTTCATGGTGTGGATGTAAATTCAAGTGACTTTGAGCTCTTGTATACCAATCGCACTGTAGGGACCGTGCCGGAGATACGCGAAAAATCACACACTAAACAACATCACCAATGACACGATCATTCATTATTATCTCAGTTCTAACTGCATTTCTGTCTTCCGCCTCCGCCCAGCAGCTCGCCTTTCCGGGCGCACAGGGCTTCGGTAAATATGCATCCGGTGGCAGGGGGGGGACAGTTTACCATGTTACGAACCTGAACGACTCCGGTGCCGGCTCCTTCAGGGATGCGGTTAGTGCTCCAAACAGAACTGTCGTCTTCGACGTTGGAGGAATCATTAAAGTAAATTCCCGGGTATCAGTATCTTCTGATATCACTATCGCCGGGCAAACAGCTCCCGGCGAAGGTATCGCCATCTATGGCCATGGTCTGTCGTTCTCCAAGCAGAAGAATGTCATCGTTAGGTACATCCGACTCAGAGGCAGCATCGGTATGGCCAGAGGATCCTGTACGCTAACCGCTGATGATGCTGACAATATGATCTTTGATCATGTTTCGGTTCAATGGGGGCGTTGGGATAACCTTCATATCCAGAACAGTACAAATATGACCCTGCAGTACTGTATCATTGGAGAGGCGATTGATCCTCAGCGTTTTGGAGCAATTCTGGAACGGCCGAAAAAGCTTACCATCCATCATAGCCTTTGGATAGACAATCAGAGCCGGAATCCCAAAGCGAAGTCCGGAATTGAATATGTAAATAACGTGGTCTATAACTGGGGGAAAAGTGGATTTGTAGGCGGACATTCCAGTGCGCATCACAGACAGGATATCATCAATAATTACTTTATCGCCGGACCGATTTCTTCAGACGGTTTCATCGCCATGTTTTCTACTACAGACCATGTCTACCATAGCGGGAATAAAGTTGACCTGAATAAGGATGGTGTTCTCAATGGCCGGGTTGTTACGGATGAAGATTTTATCAAGCAAAAAGCAACCCTTGAATCTGCCCGCCAGAATGTTTCAATGACCGGAGACGAGATACATACAGTGGAAGAAGCGTACAAAGTTGTTCTGCGGTCAGCCGGTGCTTCTTTGAAGCGTGATGCGGTAGACAAACGTCTTATCGGCTATCTTGCCAGCTTAGGTAAAAAAGGCGAAATATTCCATAAGGAAGAGGATGCAGGAGGCCAGTTGCCTTTAAAAGGAGGGAAAGTATTGAAAGATACGGATCAGGACGGCATGCCCGACAAGTGGGAAAAGAAAAACCGACTTGATCAACGCGAGCAGGATGGCAATACGTTGAGAAGTGACGGTTACAGCAACCTTGAGTATTATCTGAATAGTCTCGTTCCTTAGTAAATTGATCCCAAGCTTAAATCTGTTTCGCCGTTGCCTATTTAATAAAAGAGAATGAAAAGAAGTCTGATATTATCCGCCACATTCATGATAATTGGGTTTGCTGCATCTGCGCAGCAAACAAGCCGTAAGCAAGCACCCATCAACCGGAAGGCACTTGTAAGCAGGCATAATGTGTTGCTTGATAAGGCAGATGTTTTCGCGCCGCTTACGGTAGGAAATGGTGATTTTGCCTATACTGCTGATGTAACGGGAATGCAGTCTTTTGGAGATTACTACCATCAGCATGGCATTCCCCTCGAGACGCTCTCTACCTGGGCCTGGCATTCCTTTCCCAACAGCAAAGGACTCAAGATGGAGGATGCAACGAAAGTAAGTGACTTCCACGGCCGGAAAATATCATACGCCAGCATAGAAAAGAGTGAGGCAGGCGAATACTTCCGTAAAAATCCTCATCCCGTAGCACTTGGACAGATCGGCTTAAGAAAGAAAAACGGAGAAGAACTTCAGCTGAAAGAAATCAATAACATCCAGCAAAAACTGAATCTATGGAGCGGATTAGTAACAAGTAAATATGAGGTAGACGGTCAGCCTGTATTGGTAGAAACTGTTAGCCATCCGGAATTAAGCCTTGTAGCCTTTAAAATAAAGTCGCCGCTAATAAAATCCGGCAAATTGAAACCAAACTTTCGGTTTCCATATTCGTACGACCTCCGGGTTAAAAATAAACCTCCCTTCGATTGGCAGAGTGTGAAGAAGCATCAGACCAAGGTTTTAAACCAGGAACCCGGCAAGATCCTTCTGGAGCGCACTATCGACGATACCCGTTATTATGTGGACGTTCAGTGGGAGGGCAATGCAAAATGGGAGAATAAGGGTGAGCATCATTACTCAGTTGATGGCACGGGATCTGACAGCTTATTACTCATTGTGCGCTATACTCGTGATGCAGACAGAGACAAGTTACCTGACTTTGCAAGTACAAAGAAGTCAAGTGCCCGCTCCTGGGAGGAATATTGGACAAAGGGAGGCGCAATTGAGTTAATGGGGAGCAAAGATCCGAGGGCGCTTGAGCTAGAGAGACGAATCGTCTTGTCTCAGTATTTGATGAAAGTGCATTATGCAGGATCTTTCCCTCCTCAGGAAACCGGACTTGCTCAGATAAGCTGGTACGGAAAACATAATTCAGAAGTATATTGGTTACACTCTGCTCAATTCTATTTATGGAATCGAACTGAATTACTGGAGAAAGGTTTTCAGTGGTATAACAAGATATTACCGGTGGCCATTGCGGATGCAAAATCAAAAGGATTTAAAGGCGCACGCTGGCCTAAGATGGCTGCTCCTGACGGGATGGAAAGTCCCGGCGGAATTAATCCTTTCATAATCTGGAACCAACCGAACCCCATATACCTCTCTGAACTGGTATACAGGGCCAATCCCGACAACCAGACGCTTAACAAATACAAGGATATTGTGTTTGAAACTGCTGAATTCCTGGCATCTTACGCCTTTTACGATGCTTCCACAGACCGTTATATATTAGGTCCCCCTATAAAGAGCGTGAACGAGTCTACCGAGGAGAACAATACAAAGAATCCAAGTTTTGAGCTTGCCCAATGGTATCATGGACTGAGTGTTGCGCAAACCTGGAGAGAAAGGCTCGGTATGGAAAGGGATCAGCACTGGGATGACGTCTTAAAGAAGTTGTCAAGAATTACTATCAGTGACGGAAAATATGTGGAGATAGAAACAGATCCGGACATGTATAAGGGTGAAGGCGGATACCCCTCAGCGATGATTATGGCTCTCGGTTATCTTCCAAAGACACCAATGGTAGATAAGAACATTATGGAAGCGACTTTCGACGCTATCGTTAAAAGAAATGGACCTGGTACTTTCAGCAGCTGGAGTATGGGAAAATGGGCATTGGCTGCTGCGCGGTTGGGCAAGCAAGCGACTGCTGTTGATATTGTATGCAATGAACTTCCGGCCGCAAAATTTCACAAAAGCGGGTATGTCCAGCGGCCAAAGGAACCTTTGGGATGTCCGGCCTACTTACCAGTAAACAGTTCTTTCCTTGCGGCGGTCGCTTTAATGGTAGCAGGCTGGGATGACGCTCCAAAGATAAATGCTCCTGGTTTTCCGCAAGACGGGTCCTGGGATGTGCGTGTGGAGAATCTGAATAAGCTTCCCTGATAAAAATGTAAGTTCGACTCCCATAGTCGTTTTTTATCCCATTCCGCCAATTTTTGAAAAATTTCTGTCAATTATTAGAACTACCCTGAACATATCTTCAAATACATTTGCATTCAAAGGAACCAATCGTTGAAAGCTTTTATGAAGGGAAAGTATTATTGAGCCTATCCTGTGGGGGTTCTTTATAAGGAGTTCTGATCTCGGAAATATCGTGTCGTAGATCCTAACAGAATCCGGGAAAAGCAATAAAGCCAATTCTGCCTGAGAGCACGTGGAGCAACCTTGCTCCAAACTATGCAATTATTAACTAACAAAATTCATTATGGTAAAAATTAATTTACTAATCTGTTGTCTGCTTTTCTGTCTGCTCAACTCCTCTTTAGGTCAGGTCAAAGAGGTCACCGGAGTTGTAAAGGAGAAAAGCAACGGTATGCCCATGGTGGGTGTAACCGTCATGGTAAAGGGTACCAAACAAGGAAGCCAGACCGACGTACAAGGTAGATACAAAATTCCTGTTTCCGGTAATTTTCCAGTGGTACTCACTTTTAGCTCCCTCGGTTTCAAAACAATTGAGAGAACTGTCGCCTCGCCGCAAGTTGTAAACGTCACTCTTGAAGAAGATATAAGCAGTCTTGAGCAAGTGGTTGTGATTGGATACGCCAACGTTAAGCGTAAAGACTTGACCGGCGCGTCAGTTTCAGTAGGTGCTGATGAACTCAGCATTGCTCCAGTGACCACTGCGGCGCAAGCGCTCACCGGAAAAGCTGCCGGCGTGAACGTCGTCACTCAAAGCGGTGCACCAGGTGCTGATATTAACATTACGATCAGAGGTGGTACCTCCATTACCCAAAGTACCGAGCCCTTATACATCGTAGACGGATTTCAGATGGACAATGCACTGCGAAACGTTGATATTAATGATATAGAAAGTATCGATGTGATGAAAGATGCATCCTCAACGGCTATTTATGGCGCAAGAGGTTCAAATGGCGTGGTGCTAATCACCACGAAATCCGGAAAATCAGGTAAGACAGAGGTGAACTACAACGCTTATATGGGCGTTGAAAAGCTAGGCAAAAAACTCAATGTTCTGGGGCCCGAAGATTATGCAAAGTATCAGTATGAGTTTCAGTCTTTGGCTGGAAGGGAATCAAGCTGGGTAAATTACTTTGGCGGAGATATGGCCTCTCCCGACTTCTATACCGGCGCTTATAGCCGTATAGCCAGCGAATACGGTACGAGGGAAGGCATAGATTGGCAAGATATTGTATTTGGCGGCTCTGCAATGAACCAGAATCACAATATTAATATAAACGGTGGAACCGAAAAAACAAGGTTCATGTTAAGCTATAATAATACCGGCCAGGATGGTATTATGGATAAGTATGGTTACAATAAAAATGGCGTGCGCCTGAAGCTGAACCATGAACTTTTCAAAGGTGTAAGGTCAGATTTTAGCCTGAACTTCCAGGACACCCGGATCGACGGTGGTGGTTCCCTGGGTGGTGCGCTTAAAATGACCATCCTTCAACCGGCTACCGGCGGAAGCAGGTATACCAATGATCAATTGATAGGAACAGATATCAGTGATGATATGCTTGCGTATGACTCTCAATATGATGTTTACAACCCGATCATTACAAATGATGCAGTTACTAATATTAACAGGAACCGCCAGTTTACGGGAAATGCGGGGTTGGAATTCGACCTGGCAAAAGATCTTACCTTCCGCACAGCTGGCAGCTACTTGTGGAGACAAGTACGGAGGGATGTTTGGGACGACGGAAGAACCAGGAGTGCTGAAAATAACGGTGGTCCTTATGGATCAAGAGACAACAGTGAGAGATTTACCTGGCAAATTACCAATACATTGAATTGGGGTCATAGTTTCAATGACCACCAGGTGAATGCATTAGTTGGTCAGGAAACCTATTACAACGAAGGAATGAACCTGGACAATACCTATTATGAGTTTCCACGGAACAACTTCGGTCTGAACGACGTAGGTATGGCCACAAAGAATAAGAACGCTTATGATTCCGGATTGAGCTCCAATGGTCTGTTATCTTTTTTTGGTCGCGGTTCATATAGTTATAAAGGAAAATATATCGCGAACTTTACGCTCCGCGCTGACGGATCCTCTAAATTCTCAAAAGGTAATAAATGGGGATACTTCCCATCGGCCTCTGCCGCATGGCGTATCTCTGACGAGAATTTCATGGCTGGAAAAACCATAATCAACAACCTGAAACTTCGTGTGGGCTTCGGTACATCCGGAAACAACGAGATCGATAATAATATGTACGCTACAGATTATGGATCCGGTAGCTATGCGATCGGTAACAATACATTTCCGACCCTCGTTCCGGGAGAGATTGTGGGCAATCCAAGGTTGGTTTGGGAGAAGACAGTCTCCACGAACTTAGGTCTGGACATCGATTTGTTTAAAAGCCGTATCAGTATGGGTATTGACGTTTATAACAATGAATCAAACGACCTCCTGATCAGAAACAGTATTCCTACATCAACCGGTTACCGTTACCAGTTCCAGAATATCGGTGCCGTAAGGAACCGCGGTCTGGAAGTAGTGTTGAATACTGCAAACGTTCGCTCGAAAAACTTTAAATGGAATACCAATTTCAATGTAGGTATGAACCGCTCAAAAGTCCTTTCCATTTATGGTAAGGAAGAAAACGATTACTTCTACCAGAACTATGATAGCCGTATCGATTTTAAACTTGAGGCTGGTAAACCACTTGGCCAGATGTTTGGCTACAGGTATGACGGAGTTTATACCACAGATGATTTCGTTCAGAATGCGAATGGTAGCTATACACTTAAAGACGGGGTAGCACGCCTGAAAGGCGGAAATGTTGCCAACATCAAGCCAGGGGATGTTAAGTATAAAACCTCCGGAGATGCGGTAGATGCTAACGGTAACCCTGTCTGGTCTACAGACGATCGTACTGTTATTGGTAATGCACAACCGAAATTCCAGGGCGGTATGTCCAACACCTTCGCCTATAAAGGATTTGATCTGACAGTGTTCATGAATTTTACCGTTGGCAATGATATCTTTAATATGAGCTCTCAGCGCTTTATTGGCCCATATCTGCCCAACCAGAATACCATGGAAGTGATGAATAATAGATTCACACTCATTGACCCTCAAACCGGACGTGAAACCAGAGATCTGGCAAGACTTGCGGCGCTAAATCCTCAGCAATATGATTCAGACGCTATGTGGAGTCTGCATTCAGATAACAAGATCGCTATTACCGATGCACTGGACTATTACGTTGAAGACGGTTCGTTCCTGCGGATCAGTACAGTAACCATGGGTTATACCTTGCCAAAACTAGCCCTTAGAAAAGTAAAGATCAAGAACGCAAGGGTATACTGTACACTAAACAACCTGCATACTTTTACCAACTATAGCGGTTATGATCCTGAAGTTTCTGCAACATCAAGTCCGCTTACTATGGGAGTTGACAACTCAGCTTTCCCACGTGCAAAAAGTGTTGTATTTGGTCTCAACTTAACATTTTAATCACGCCGATTATGAAAAAGATATTTAACATTACCTGTATAGCCGCAGCGGCATTCCTGTTGTCATCTTGTAAGGAATTTCTCGAGATGCCTTCTGAAACAAAATTCGATAGTGAAACTATTTTCGAAACTGTAGACAGGGCAGAAATGGTTGTTGTCGGAGCTTACTCGCAGACCTTCAACCGCGAGTTTTATTACCAGCTCGGTATGGGTACAGACGAGTGTTTCTCTACCGAAGGTGAAACAAACAGTAAAAATCAGGTGGCAAACTATGTTTACACCACATCGAACACCCCAACGTCGACCTATACAGCCATGTATACCGGTATTGAATATGCGAATGTGGCTATCAAGGGACTTCAGGGAATGGATGCTTCTTCTGATGCTGAAAAGCGGAAGATCAACATGTTGCTTGGGGAGGTTTATGCCATTCGCGCGATGAACTATCTGAATGTTGTGCGCTTTTTTGGCGACGTGCCTTATTCTACTGAGCCTGTTGCTGAGACTGGTATTTTCACATCTTCACGCGTAAGTCGCGATACGATCTATGACGGCTGTGTGGCCGACCTGCAAAAAGCTGTAGAGTTATTGCCATGGAAAAGCGAGGGAGCAGTAGCCACCCCGGAACGGTTTACAAAGAACGCCGCTTATGGTATGCTCTCGAGAGTAGCACTTTACGCCGCCGGTTACTCATTGCGCTGGGATCTGAACAGCTATGCACCCGGATCTGTAACCATTGCCAGACGCTCAGATGCTGCACGTGTAAAGGAGCTTTACAAAATCGCGGCAGATGCTGCCAAGGCAGTCATTGATCGCGGAGAAAATGCGCTTGTGCCCAGCTACGAAGCCGTTTTCAGGGATCTTATCAACGGCCGGTACAACTCAGAGTCAATGCTTGAATATGGACAGTACGGCGCAGACGTTAACGGATCGTCAGCCGGATATACCAACGGTATCTTCGCGCATACGAATGCCATGTTTGGCAAGAGTCAGCCAGCCATGGCTGTTACACCGACGTATTGGTTTGACTTCGGGGCAGGAGATACCCGTCGCGACGTTACCATCTGCAACTATGGGATTGACGCCGATAACAGCCGTAAGATGAACTCCTATACCAGTAATACCATTGGCAAGTTCAGGGTGAACTGGGCAAGTCAAATAGGTACAGCGATCAACAAGCGCGATATTAACTGGCCGGTCTTGCGTTACTCCGATGTCCTGCTTATGTATGCAGAAGCTCTTAATGAATACAATAACGGTCCTACTGCCGAAGCAATATCTGCCTTTGAAAAGGTACGTGCCCGCGGATACGCTGGAAATACCGCCGCTATGGGCCAGACCCCTGGCGATTATGAAGGTTTCAAAAAGGCGATCATCCACGAACGTAAACTTGAACTGGGTTTCGAGTCATGGAGAAGAACTGACCTGGCTCGCTGGGGTATCCTGTACGAGACGCTTGCCGAGACCAAGCAAAAGCTTATAAAGATGGCAGGAAGGACGGATGAGTTTGCCGATATAGACGCATACCGAGTATACCAAAAATCTGTGGCTACCTCTTTCCAGGATCCGGTAATTGCTATACCGTATACCGGGTACAAGCAGATCAGCAGCGCTGACTCTACTCAGCTGGTGAAAGATGGGAATGTCGTGCTTCGAATGCACGGAGCTTCACCTCTTGGATCACAGGGCGTACTTACACCAAACGCTGCGCTAGTGACCAACTTATTCCGCGGCCTCGAAAAAAACAAGGTCGAACTTCTTCCTTTAGCTATATCGATCATCGATGTGAATTCAGGACTTCAGGGTCAACAACATCCCGGATATTAATACTCCAAAAGCTAGAGGTCTACTCAGGCCTCTAGCTTTTTCTGCATTTCTGCTAATGTTACAGCATATACAATATGCGCCAGCAACAACTGCCCATAAAAACGGTGGTATGGTATTACCGGCTCACGAGGGTGTAACCTAAACGTCAATTCCCAAACCATGATTCCACCCAGTCCTGCAACAGTTCCGGCAAGAACCCCATTCAAAACAGACCGCTTCTTTCCTTTTTTCTTCCAGTAAGCCTCCAGGGCTAAAGCGAGCCCCAAACCTACATTATAGTGAGCCATCCATCCCGCCGGGGTCGCCAGATCCCTGGCTGACGCTGGCAAAAAATCATCAGCAAGTTCAGCAAGCAACTCAGGTTCCCTGAAATTTTCATCTTTCTTCCTGGAGACGGCATAGCTGTATAGCGTCATCGCCGAGGTGGCGATAATTCCGGACAATAATGTTTTGGCGACGTTCATATCAGTGTTTTTAATTATAAATTCACATATTATGCCAGTTTCAGGAGAAGTGGTCTCAAAACCACTTTTCGAGTTTCAAGCCGTAGGTCAACAACAGGTTTTCACTATCGGTCACCGCAATCTTATTATAAGCAAGAGAGCTATTTAAGCTAAGCCAGGGATTTAGTTTGAAACCAAGATTGAAAGTAGACCGGATATTGTAATCATGTTTGCGAGTCAGCGATGGTTGCCAGAAAGTGCCACCGTCAAGCGTTATCAATTCTTTCACCATGAACCTGAACTGCAGCCGGAGTGAGTTCCGGTAAGTATGGTAGTTCACCCGCGTTGTATCGTTAAGGTACAGATCACTCAGATCATAAAGTATCCCGTCGCTGATATTCAGATAAGCATTCGGACGGTCTACAATACTATATGCAAGGCCCGCGCCGGCTAGTAATTGGTTGTTTATCCGTAACGAGTAGCTGGTATTGTAGGTAGCGAGCCCCCAGTAATAGAAGTCTTTTCTTTTTCCATAAAGATTGAAGTCGAGTGATGAGGAAAAATCGTTATTGGTGAGCGTGCTATTCGACTTACCGTAAGCCCAGCTGTTTCCAAAATTAAGAAGGACATTCTTCTTCTTCATCTCAAACCGCACCTGGTTATTCAGTAAATATGAACTTCCATCTTTTGCACGGTTGATTGACCCCGTAGAGTTAAAGAGAGCATGGTATTGCGTTGAGTCGTTGAACTGGGCCAGGGCCAGAGTTCCGATTGAGAGAAAGAACAGCAGACATAAAAGTTTATACATATTTCAGCGGGTGTACGTAAGTAATACCGACAAATAAAATAAGGCATTGTTTGATTCAGGTAGTGTGCTCAATACTATGTCCAGAAGGCTTGTATGATATCTGCCATTTAATCTTTCCTTGTTCAACCCATAATATCCCCATCCTGAGTCCATGTTTGCTTATTAAAACATGGACTCATGTTGGTATGCTCATTGTTTATTGCTGTTTTCTTAGGCCGTATGCCTGGGGTATTATTTTGAAAAATCCAAATTATTTCCACTTTGTACCCTTGTTAACCTGTATTTGATAGGAGTTTGTTATCCAAGTCAACCATTTGAAAATAAGTTGTT